>JAEEGG010000845.1_pt1 | contig 88802 bp, 54 predicted proteins | sample 9134161 | NCBI WGS metagenome assembly JAEEGG01 (sample SAMN16246543, study PRJNA631951) | gut metagenome | biome: gut microbiome; feature: rumen; material: CR-attached | host: Bos | place: Iran: Karaj | collected 2018-10
TTCGGACAGCATCAGTTCTCACGCTGCAACGCTTATCTGCAACAACACGGTCTCTCTCCAATAGTCTGGTAATCCTTCATCTTTAATCTTTAATCTTTCATTTTTAATCTTTCATTTATGAAAGTTCCCCCCATACTCGAAATCGGAGGCGTCTTGATTTCCTCAGAAATCATAACCGAATGCTTCTGTTGCGACTACGAGAAGTGTAAGGGCATCTGCTGTGTGGAAGGTGATGCTGGCGCTCCTGTCACATTGGACGAGATAGCGGAGATAGAAGAGGCTCTCGACACTGTATGGCCCATGCTTTCCGCATCGGCGCAGAGCGTCATTGACAAGCAAGGCGTGGCCTATACGGACAAGGATGGCGAATTGGTGACGAGTATTGTGAGGGGAAAAGATTGTGTGTTTACTTGTTATCAAGGTGACAATTGCCTGTGCGCCTTAGAGAAAGTCGCCAGAGAGAAAGCGACAGCCAATGGCCAATTTATCAAACCCATCAGTTGTGCGCTGTATCCCATTCGTGAGAAGCGGTTTGCCGATGGACTTGTGGGGCTTAATTATCATCGGTGGGATGTCTGCCGCGATGCCATCAATAAAGGGAGGGCATTGAACCTTCCCTTGTATCGTTTTCTGAAAGAGCCCCTCATCCGTCGCTTTGGTCAGGAGTGGTATGACGAGCTATGTGAAGTGGCCGCGCAGTTAACGAATAACAGCTAACAGCCAATAGCCAACGGCTAACTCTTCTGCTTTCTGAACTCCTTGGGACTCATCCCCACATGATCCTTGAAGTACTTGCCCATGAATGACTGATTGGGGAAGTGCAAGGCGTCAGTAATCTGCTTGATGGTCTTCGTAGAGTTCTTCAGCTGCACTCGTATCTCCAGCAGCACATAGCTGTCAATCCATTCTGTGGGAGTCCGCTTAGAGGACTGCTTCACTAGTTCCGACAGGTATTTGGGGGTAATCTCCATTTGTTCGGCATACCAGCTGACGCGACGCTCTGTACGGAAGTTTTTCTCCAGCAAACGGATGAACTGCGTAAATACTAAATCGGCACGTGCCGGAGCTTCCTGGTCGTGTTGCTTCATGCGATGAATCACTCCCGACATGTCGTAGAACATCGTCAGCAGTAGCGACTTCACCAGCTCTAGGCGATAGGGATGCCTGATGTTGCCCATCTTCTCGCTAATAGCCTGATAGTAGTTGGTGAAGGTCTGTGCCTCCTGAGCGGTAAGATGCACCACGGGATAGTTTTTGGAGAATAGTAGCAGCGACGACACATTCTTGACGTTCTGTACAAAGCCGTGATAGAACTGAGTAGACACCATAATGCCCAGACACTCGAAGTCGGGCGAAGCCTTGTGGTTGTCAACGATATGCCGCTCAGAGATGAACAGCAGGTCGCCAGGCTCTACAGTCTGCTCGTGGGTGTTGATGCTGTATTGCACCCTACCCTTGATGCAGAGAGCCATGATGATGAAGTTGACGCGACAGGGGCCTTTCGACAGGAAGTCGTCGAGCACACGATGGCTGAGCACCAGGCCGTCGCCCATTGCTTCGACATTCTTGCACTGGCGCACCATGGCCAGCGTGATGTCTGTGATGACAGTATCTTTCTTTGTCTTACGCATCAATGTTGGCGTAGGTGGCGTTCTTCTCGATGAACTGGCGGCGAGGCTCAACGTCATCACCCATCAGCATAGAGAATATCTCGTCAGCCTCAGCGGCATTCTCAATAGTCACCTGCTTCAGCAAGCGGTTCTCAGGATTCATGGTGGTCTCCCAGAGCTGCTCGGGATTCATCTCACCCAGACCCTTGTAGCGCTGGGTGTGCAGGGCCGATGCATTCTCGTCGCCATCCACGTACTTGTCGATGAAGGCCTGGCGCTGCTGCTCCGTGTAGCAATACTCAGAAACCTTCTTGTAGGTACACTTGTAAAGAGGTGGCGTGGCTATATAGAGGTGTCCCTCCTGGATGACCTTCGGCATGAAGCGATAGAAGAGTGTCATGATGAGCGTGTCGATGTGTGAACCATCGACGTCGGCATCGGTCATGATGATAATCTTGTCGTAGCGCAGCTTGTCGATGTTGGCTTCCTTGGAATCCTCACCGTCAACACCGAAACGCACGCCGATGGCCTGTAGTATGATGTTTACCGACTCTGCCTCGAACACCTTGTGCCACTGCACCTTCTCCACATTCAGAATCTTACCGCGGAGCGGCAGTATGGCCTGTGTGTTACGATCGCGGCCCTGCTTTGCTGAACCGCCTGCAGAGTCACCCTCGACAAGGAATATCTCTGTCTTCTTCGGATCGCGGCTTGAGCAGTCGGCAAGCTTGCCTGGTAGTCCGCCACCCGTCATCGGGTTCTTTCTCTGCACGCTCTCACGCGCCTTGCGTGCGGCAATACGTGCGGCAGCGGCAAGGATCACCTTCTCGCATATCTGGTGAGCCTCTTTCGGATGTTCCTCCAGATAGTTGCCCATTGCCTCGCCTACGGCCTTCTGCACGGCACCGTTCACCTCGCTGTTGCCCAGCTTGGTCTTTGTCTGACCCTCAAACTGAGGCTCTGCCACCTTCACAGAGATGATGGCTGTCAGTCCCTCACGGAAGTCGTCCTGTGCTATCTCCACCTTGGCTTTCTCTATCTGCTTGCGCAGCTGGTCGTCGTCGTCAGAGTATTTCTTCAGCGAGCGTGCCAGTGCTATGCGGAAGCCAGTGAGGTGCGTGCCGCCCTCAATGGTGTTGATGTTGTTTACGTATGAATGGATATTCTCCGAATAGTCGTTGTTATAGAGCAGTGCTATCTCGATAGGCACACCGTCCTTCTCTGTCTTCAGGCAGATAGGATCGCCGATGATGCTGGTGCGGTGACGGTCAACGTAGCGCACGAACTCCTTCAGTCCTTCCTTGGCATGGAACACCTCCGGCTTTCTGAGGTTGCCCTCCTCGTCGGGACGCTTGTCGGTAAGCGTGATGGTGATGCCGGCGTTGAGGAACGCGAGCTCACGCATACGGCGTGCCACGATGTCGTACTTATATTCCGTCGTGGTGAATATCGAGCCGTCAGGCCAGAACTGCTGGCGCGTACCGCGCTTGTCGGTCTCGCCCACCACCTTTACCGGATACAGCGGCTTACCCTTCTCGTATTCCTGCTGGTATATCTTGCCGTCGCGGAACACCTGCGACATCATGTGCGTAGAGAGCGCGTTCACACAACTCACGCCCACACCGTGCAGACCGCCTGACACCTTGTAAGAGCCCTTGTCGAACTTACCTCCGGCGTGCAGCACTGTCATAACCACCTCAAGTGCCGACTTGTGCAGTTTCGGATGCTCGTCAACAGGGATACCACGTCCGTTGTCCTCCACCGTGATGGAGTTATCTTCGTTGATTACCACCTGAATGTCTGTGCAGTAGCCAGCCATTGCCTCATCGATAGAGTTGTCCACGGTCTCGTTTACGAGATGGTGCAAGCCCTTCTCTGATATGTCGCCGATATACATCGCCGGACGTTTACGCACGGCTTCAAGGCCTTCAAGCACTTGAATACTACTGCCGGTGTAATTCGCTTCTGTGTTCTGGTTTTCTTCCATTTATCTTTTGTTTACGGTTTTCCTTGCAAAGTTACTAAAAATTATTTGATTACGCAAGAAATAGAAAACGAAAAATATTTTTTTTACAAACATTATCTTTTTTCATAATTGTCCTATTTCTCGCCTACTTATTTGTGAACAAATGACACATGATTTGAAAGCGCAAAAGAGATGTTAAAATAATTCACAATTCATAATGCACGATGCACAATCATGCTAAACGGAACGAATAATACGAGTTATACGCAACAATTGTGCATTATGCATTGTGCATTGTGCATTAAAACATAAGGTTTTACATGGTAAAAAATATGCAATTACAAGGTAAAAGCTATCGTATTACAATGTAAAAGGTATGCTTTTACAGTTGGAAGGGACGACTAAAATTGGTAATTCTTAGCTATATTGCTGTGATACAGCAATATACTAAACTTGCGAAATACTGGCGCAGACGAGAGCGCAGAAGCGGTTGGTGATTTCTATCGCAAGGAAACGGCAGTTTATTTCACCGTGATACCGGTTTGCGAGTGAGACTTGTGGAGAAAAAGAAAAAAGGTTGCTACCCCTCACGGGCTGCAACCTTTTCAAAAAAATTATTATGGAAACAATCTTGTGTTCTTTCCTATTTAAATATATCTATAAAGTCATTTTTATGCATTACTTATCCAAGCTTCTGAATGTGCTTGGTAAGGCTTGACTTGATGTTGGCAGCTTTGTTCTTGTGAATGATGTTCTGCTTTGCAAGTTTGTCAAGCATCTTCTGTACTTTTGGATAGAGCTCTACAGCCTCTTCCTTGTTTGTCATTGCGCGGAGTTTGCGCACTGCATTACGCATAGTCTTTGCGTAGTACTTGTTGTGAAGTGTACGTGTCTTAGTCTGACGAATGCGCTTCACTGATGATTTGTGATTTGCCATTTTTTAATAAAATCTTTTTGCCTCCACCTGATGTAGGGTTTCAGCGAATTAAATGATAGCCCATGGGTCTTACGCCACTACAGCAGCCCTAAGCAAGAACGTGTTACCACATTCCCATCACCACCAATTCGTCCATGTTAACGGAACTAAGCGCAACCACTGCGCGATGGTGAACATCCAAGTGAGTTAAATATTACAAAGTTGTAGCGTGTAGGGGAGTCGAACCCCTCTTGCGAGAATGAAAATCTCGAGTACTAACCGATATACGAACACGCCGCCTAAATATGACTAAGCGAACAAGCTGTCAACGACAGAACAACAGTTATGACAAGGCGTCACTGACCTTCTTTCACTTAGCGGGTGCAAAGGTACGGCTTTTTTCTGAATTGTGCAAATTTTCCATTGATTATTTTCTGTAAATCAGTTTTTTTTCGTATTTTTGCATTTGTAATGGAGATAAAAACGCGTGGAATAGTGCTCAGAACGGTGAAATATGGTGACAACAAGTTGATAGCCGACTTGCTGACACGTGAAGGTGGCCGTGTATCTGTAGCAGTAAAAACAGGTTCGTCGGCGAAAAGCCGTACCAAACGCCAGTTGTTCCAACCACTCACAATCCTCGATACAGAAATAAGCCAAACGCCGCGACAGCAGATAGCACAGCTACGCGAAGCACACATAGGCGAGGTATATACCACCATTCCTTATGACGGAGTTAAAATGTCGATAGCTTTCTTCACTGCCGAGTTTCTAAGTCATGCAACGCGCGATCTGCACACCGACCCGTATCTGTACGATTTCCTGGAACAAAGTTTCTTGTGGCTTGACGCCAGCGAGCGTGGCACTGCCAATTTCCACCTTATGCTGATGATGCACCTGACAAGGTTTCTCGGATTTCAACCAGACACTGAAAGTTTCTGTAAAGACAGTTTCTTCGACCTGCGCGAAGGGCGCTTCTGCACCACCGCACCCGTGCACCCGGACTTTCTCAACAAGGAAGAGGCACAACAAATGCTCATGCTACTGCGTATGTCTGCCCACAATGTGCATCTCTTCCATCTGTCACGCGATGAGCGTAACCGCATTACCGACTTCATACTGCGTTTCTACAACATACACATCCCATCGTTTCACGAACTGAAATCACTGGCTGTGCTGAGAGAATTGTGATACACCTTATTATATTAGTACATTTTAAGAGGATTGGCACCAAAAACAATGTTATTTGCATTTTTTAACAGCGTTTTTAATTTGTTATTGGTTATTTTTTAATAATTTTGCAGAATAGTATATTTTTTTGACTAAAACTGAAATAGCACTACAATACATATTATTATAATTCATACAACGAAACACAAACAATTAAACAATAATATCATGAAAACAGCAAACGAGAAAAATTATTTCACATGGTTGGCAACATTGTTGCTGACGATGACTGTGATGCTCGCAATGCCGCAAGTGACAAAAGCCAACGACGGTGAGTTCGATACTCCCGAGAAGGCTTTCAGTTGGTATTCGAAAGGGCCGGGCTGCATGCACGTGGCAGTTAAGTTGTGCAACAACAGTCCGAGGCGCACCTTCCATGACGGTGTATTCACGCTTACCGATTCGAAGACTGGGGAAAAGGTGATATGCTTTATTGTTGGTGAGACGAATAGTTCCAATACTGGATACTCAGCAATGAACATGAGCAACCAGTTGGAAGGCGAATCACACATTTTCCTGACCAACGTGAGGAACAAGAACGGACAGAAAACGTATGTGGTTTCAGGTACAAATAGTTACGAGATTACCGCCACTGGCAGCACTGCCTATTCGGAATGCTATGCCGAATTTGACTGGTATTATCCAGTGCGCTTCGCTGGTCGTTCATTCAATGTTTCTGTCGGGGGAGCAAGAATATGGAACGGAGACAATAGTTCTTACAGTAGTTATGCCAAGGAGAACTTCGCCACGATGGAGTTCGACGAGATCAACCTCGAAACCTACGATGCCATACCTGGTACAGAGGCCGAGAATGCAGGTCTGCTTCGCATCCCACTGTCATCAGACCGTGTAATGAACTATGCCGACGTGGACATCAAGACTGCCAATGGATGGCGCAGTCTGGGCCGTACAAAGTTTGATTCAAAAGCTTATTCCGGCTTCATCAAACTGCCGTCATACGAGGCTATCGACAGTGTGAAGATGAATGTCAACCTCGTTTCTGCTTCATGGACAGACGTCACAGGCAGCGCCCCGAAAAGTCTTGAAGGCAATGTGACAATTAAGAAAGGTGCTGTATCTGCCATACACAGCCCGAGATTGCTGAAGTCAGAGATGGTGGACGGACGCGAAGACTTGAGTCACGCCGGTGCAGTGAGACTGCAGTGGCAGATTGGCGACGTGGGCAAGGACGACCTGCTCGACGGTGACATGTTCCAGGTGCAGCGCTCGCTCACAGGCAGGATAGAGGACTATGAAGACATAGCTCTCGTACAGTTCGACAAGGACACCAAGGACTATCAGTATCTCGACACACTGCTCATTGAGTCACTCGACACGTCATTAATCGACAAGAACCTCGGCATACCACTGGTGCGCTACCGTGTGTACCGTGCAGCGACTTCCTCGCTGTGGGGTATGGAGCACAATCCCACAGTGGCATATACCATGCCGCAGATTCCTATGCTTGACCTGCACGAGATACTTGACTTCGACGCCGACTGGGCTGACGAGGAGGAGCACAAGCTGCGCGTGAAATGGGGCTACAGGTATGACGGCGGCGACGGCGACCGCATACGCGTGTGGGATGACCGTGCGCAGATCAAGATATGGTATAAGATGCGCAACCGCAACAAAGAAGAAATCGGCACTGGCGAGTATGTACTCAGCAAGGAAGAACTGATAAAGAAAGAAACAATCATACCGCTCAGCCGCTCATGCGTATATTATGACCTGTATATGGAGACATTCCCCGGCACATCGCCTATAGGGAAGGGTACGGGCGACATCTATGTGCAGTTGAAGACAGAGAATGACTGGAAGGACTTCGCAGCCCGCGTGGACGCCGGCGAGCAACAGCTCAACGCATTTCTGATGGAGGACATTACCGCACACTCAAAATACAGCAATGCTGACGTAACCATCGGAGGAACATACAAGGGCGTGTTCAACGGCAACGGACATAAACTGAACGTGCGCTGCAGTTCCAGTGACAAGAGACTGTCACCATTTGAGAACCTGGCCGACGGCGCAGTCGTCTTCAATTTGAATGTGGTCGGATACTTCCCGTCAAAGGGACGCTATGCGGCCGGCATCACCTCACACATAAAGTCGGGCGTGGTGTCCATAGAGCAGTGTGCCGTATCAACAGGCTTCTACCAGGGGTCCGGCGCGTGGTTTGCCGATAATTCGACTGGCGGTCTGGTCGGTACGGTTGACGATGCGGCCACCCTGCACATATACAACAGCTCATTCACCGGTGAGTTTGAAAATGAATATGCTCTTAATTCTGGCTACGGTGGATTCGTGGGATTCTGCGCCAATACCGCCTTTACGAAAGTCAGCAACAGTTATTTCAATCCGTCAAAGATACAGAATAGTTTCGGCGGCTCGCACACCTTCGTGCACTTTAACGAGGATGCATGCGTCTTGCCGCCGATGATAGATGGCTGTCGCTATATGACTGCGCTGGGCACCCCACAGGGTGTTTATTCCAACTTAGCCCCACAGAACAACTTGTGGAAGGACGGTGCACCGCTTCTTGTTCAATACATATTTGGCACCCACGTAACGGATTTAAGCACATGGCTCGACCCGGAGAAGTCAGCCAAACTCAACTGGTTCTACTATGAGAACTCAGGTCAGGTGCTTAAAAAATCTTTAGTGACGGAAACGCATCAGTCATCTGTTACGCTTAGTTGGGAGAGCGACGGCGGAGCCATCGACTCCTACGAGATATACCGCCGCAAGACTGACAAAGGCGCAACATGGGAGAAAATCGCCAGCAACATCACCCAGATGGAATATGAGGACAAGACAGTCAAGCCTGTATTCTCATATTACTATAAGGTGGCATCACTCGTGAGCTGTGAGGGAGAGAAACGCGTATATACCGACTCCGTTGCCGGCAACTGCGTGCAAACGGGTAAGGTAGAAGGCTATGTGCGCTTTGCTGATGGTTCGGGCATAGCCAAGACAACAGTCACTGTGTCGCAGTATGGCGAGGGCGCAAGTTCGCAGGAGTGGAATGCAACCACTGACGAGGCAGGTTTCTTCAGCATTGACGAACTGCCTTACTGGAAAGGACAGACAGGACAGTATCAGATTATGCCTAACATAAGCAGCGACGACCTTGCAACTGACTGCAAGACTGGTCTGTTCGTGACATTCAATTCAGAATGCAACCTCTACCAGAACCGCATATTCACCGTGACCAACGGCGTGAAGTTCTCTGGCTCCGTGCTATACAAAGGCACCAGCATACCTGTGCAGGGCGTGAAGTTCCTCGTTGACGGCACTGAGGTACGCTCTGGCAATGGTCCTGTGACATCCGACTTTGAGGGGCATTTCTCATTCCAGATGCTCGGCGGTTCGCACACTATACAGGCGGTAAAGGATGGTCATAAGTTCTGGCAGGACGGTTTTTATACTAACGAAAAAGGACAAACCTATGTTGAGTTCTCTACCGACAAGGCCGGCATTTACTTCTATGACGACACCAAGGTGAAACTCATAGGTCGTATAGCCGGTGGCAAGCAGCAGGGCGACATACCACTCGGCCACTCACTGTCGCGCAACAACCTGGGTAAGGACTTGAAGATGGTGATGACGCTCGAGGGCGACAACGCCTCATGGCTCGTGTTTGAGAATACAAACAAGGCTCTCACCGAACGTGACACCACATACATACACACCAAACATTCAAAGAACGACAATAACGTATATAAGACCAGTGTACACACCAACCGCCACCGCATGGAGATAACGCCCGACGTGAACACAGGCGAATATGAGGTATTGCTGCCTCCGGTGAAATGGAAGATACAGCAGATTACAGCACGCGGATATGCTACACTCTTCCAGGACGGCAAGACAAGCGACGTGATAGACCTTACCGACTCATTGACAGAGCACACCGACACTTACTACGGTGCGTGGTCAGTGGGCAACGGCGACACCATACGCGAGGCTGACGTGACGTACTACGCACAGTACAGCCGCATATACCGTGCTCCGATACAGATAGAGTACAAGCAGATAGGCTACGACAAGTTCGACTATTTCGGCGACCGCATCTACACGGCACAGTCGCTGGTGGGCGACAAGGTAAAGGTGCCGCTGGTATATCAGGCTCTGAAGGAGGAATACAAGGCTCTGAAGGACAAGTCAAAGTGGACAGGCAAGGACTCCACGGAGGTCAGATATACCTTCGGAGCGCCGGTATTCAATATCGACCGTCAGTATCCATTCCAGATTTCGGCAGTGGAGAAATATTTCTTCAACAACAATACGAAGTCTGACACCGTTGACATCGTAAGCGTTGACAGCGGTGAAGTGACAATACGCAACGGCATGGTGAGCGGCACACACAAGGAAGTAGTGAAGCTCGATGAAAACGGCGAGGGATACTACGTAATGAGCGCTGCACAGCGGCCATACAGCGTGACGGGCAAGGATGCACTATGCACCGTCAGCTTTACACTGCTGAAAGACGGTGTGACATACGAAGCTACACCGCTCAAGGCATTCACTCTGAACCAATACTCACGTCCGGGAGCCAAGGACTATGTCAGCGTGTCCACCCCTGTACTCGTTGACGTACTGCGCGACCCACCAGGTAGCGGCTCTTCGGCAAAACTCAGCAAGGGTTCTACACTGAAGATGGCATACCAGATGGACATGTCATGGGCTGCAGGTCTGTCGCTTGCAGTACAGGCCGGTGCCGGTGCCAACTACTATACGGGCATCGGAGGAATTGGCTTCGAGGCAGGTTTCATCAACAATGCCAAGACTGTGTTCAAGACTTCGTTTGACCTTATATTCTCAGGCAGCGGCCAGCGTGCATTCTCATACACCATGACCAACAACGAGGATATATCCACCGACGCAGGTTCAACAATGGTGGGAGCCGATGCTGACGTGTATATGGGTATCGTGACTGACATGTTTATGCGTCCCACGGTAATGATACGCGCCATACCTGACAGCACCTTCCAGCACAAGATAGGTGAACTGGCTGCAGGACAGATGGTGGAAATAGCAAAGGGCTACGGTGACGACGGTGGACTATTCCACCTCGTGCGCGACGAAGCAATAGGTTACGGCCAACGTGTGACGGCGGACTTCACTCATTCACAGCAGTACATTATCAAACAGTTGATACCAGACCTTGCCAATAAGGCACTGGCAAAGATGTATATAGGCACAAAGAGCGAGGCAGAGTCGCTGGCAAACTCCACCGGCGAACCGGTATATCTCTCACTTCGCAGTAAGGATGATGAGCGATTCGGCATGCTCAATACCGATTCCGTTACAAAACAATATGTCTATAACACCACACGAACCAGCAAGGATATAGACCAGTCGAAGATGAACTACCTCATCGTATTGCCAAGCACCGACGACGGCAAGACGCAGAATGATGAGATATATAACACTGCACAACTCATACTCGGCTGGACGAACATCATTGCACTGAACGAACAGCAAAAGCTTGAGGCCACCGACCTTGTGAAACACTTCGACGTGGATGGCGGTGCAAGCATATCATATAGTGAGGACTTTGCTACAGAGTACAACAACACACACACATTCAAGAACCCGATATCATCTTGGACTCACAACTATTTCGAGTGGGATGACGTAAATAATCACACCAGTGCTACAACGACAACTGCTGCAGTATTTTCGGGTATCGTAGCACTGCTGGGCAAAACCGCCGGGCAACTCATAGGCAGTGTAGCCCAGACATCAGTAGGCGGAAGCAGCATCAGTGGAGCGACAAACAATGGTGGTACATACACAACTGCTGCTGGTATAGACAATGCATTCAACTATACTTCTCTTGAGTTTGCTGGTTGGAAATGGAATTTCGGCCTGACGCCAGTTCTTTCCTTCGACACAACACCGAAGCAGACCACCGGTACGAAGTACAACCGCAAAGAATCGTTCACTATCAAGATGGACAAGAAGAGCCATCTGCTTTTCGATGTATATCGTGTGAATACTATTGACGACAACAAGGAGAACTCCACCGTGACAGGAAACCTTAAGGGTGACCGTGACATATTCGTGGAGACAAACTTCCTGCGCAACGTGGAATACGTGAAGAACTTCCTCGACCGCGACCTCGGAGTTTATCAGAAGGCAAAGTTCGAGTATCCGAAGAGTTTCGTCTATCGTACTCGTGGCGGTGCTACCGTTCGTACATGGGAAAACGAGCGCAAGACTCTCTTCTATAATGCGGGCACCGTACTCGACGAACGCACGAAGAAGATAGAGAACCCTATAATAAAACTCGACAAGCAAAGTATCAGCGGTGTGCCTTACAGTGATCCGGCACGTTTCAAAATCTATGTAACCAACGAAAGTGAGGAACCTGATGCCATAGGCGGTGCATTGAGATTCTTTACGCTCTATGCAGATTCTAAGTCTAATCCCAATGGCGCAAAGATGTTTGTTGATGGCATGCCGCTCACTGCTGACGGCATGACGGTGATGGCAGTGCCTGGTGAGGTCACACAAAAGACTCTCGAGGTTTATGCCGGTGAGTCGTTCGACTATGATGATCTGACAATAGGCATTATATCACCGGGTGACGTGCAGTGTGTAGATCAGGCGGCCTTCTCCGTTCACTACCTGCGCACGGCTGGCAGCGTGAGCATACAGACACCGGGCGACAAGTGGATAATGAACACCGACGCACCGTTTGACTCAATACGCGGATGGTACATGCCTGTCATCATCAGCGGATATGACCGCAACCAGAAGAACTTCGACCACATCGAGTTCCAATACAAGGAATCGACTCGCGGCGATGACTACTGGACGAACCTCTGCTCATTCTATGCCGACTCTACATATTACCGTCAGGCAAGTGGAACGCGCGAGATGATGCCAGAGAACGGCTACATCAACACAAAGTTCTACGGCGAAGGACAGGTGATGGAGAAAGCCTACGACCTGCGCGCAGTGCTCTTCTGCCGCAACGGCAACAGCTATATTACCAATTCATCGCCAGTGCTCACGGGTATCAAGGACACCCGAAGGCCTCAGCTATTCGGTTCTCCAGAACCAAAGGACGGCATAGTGGGAATTGGCGACAACATCATCTTCAACTTCTCTGAGCCGATAGAACACAACTACCTGCGCGAGGAGACAAACTTTGAGGTGATGGGCGAAACCAACGAGACAGCCCTGCAAGAAGAACCATCGCTGCAGTTCAATGCAACGGGTTACGTGGAGACCGACGCACGACGCAACTTCGCCGACAAGAGTGTGGCAGTTGATATGATGATACGACCAGACACTTTAATAGGCAAGGACATGCCACTCTTCTCGCACGGTACCGACGGCAACCGCCTGCAATTGTGGATTACTGATGACATGAGACTGAAGGCTGTGGTTGATAACAAAGAGTACTATAGCAATTATTCAATAGAGAAAGGCACGCTGCAGCACGTAGCTCTTATACTAAACCGCAACGACAGCACCCTGTCACTCTACAACGATTCCATCATAGCAACATACAACAAGGTGTGGTACAACGGTTATGGTTCGCTCATCTTCGGCGCGACAAACGAGAATGACATCAACATGCGCAGCCATTACAAGGGTCGCATGCTGGAGGCTCGTATATGGAACCGTGCCATGAACACGACCTTGATGAGACTCTATGCCAAGCGTCAGCTTACGGGCTATGAGATGGGACTCATCGACTACTACCCGATGAATGAGGGCGAAGGCAACTACGCTTACGACAAGGCACAGGGTGCACATGCTGAACTTAACGGTGCGGCATGGGCACTGCCACGCGGCATGTCTCTGCATCTTGACTGGAATGAAGAAAAGCCTGTCAAGGGTATCAAACTCCTTAAAGACCGCATGGCACGCAGTGCAGAGGATGACTACACGCTGATGTTCTGGTTCAAGACCAACGATAACGGCAAGGGTGCACTCGTCAGCAACGGCTCAGGCCGCGCCACCGACGACAATGCCGCCAACCGCTTCTACATTGGTTTTGAGGGCAATCAACTCATCTATCGCTCAAACGGCATGACACTCAACCTTGGAGACGACCTTGCCGATGATGAATGGCACCACTATGCCATGACTGTAAGCCGTGCGCACAAGGTGGCAAACATCTATGTTGACCGCACGCTGACGGCAAGTGTGCCTGCTGACACTCTCGGCGGCATGGACAGCGAGGAGTTCTACGTGGGCAACATGGTATGGCGTGAGGCCGGACTGCACGTCGACGTGCTGCATCAGGCTAATGCCCTGACAGGTAACATTGACGAGCTGTGTCTCTTCTCACAGGCCCTGCCACATTCTCTCATAAAGAGATTCTCCACAAAGAGCCCGAGCGGCAAGGAGAAAGGACTGCTCACCTATCTGGGCTTCAACCGCCAGCAACGTATGGATAACAACGACTATGTCTTGAGGCCATACGTTTACAACCAGGTGACAGAAACCGACAAGTATGGTAATGTCATAGAGAAAAAAGACTCTGTATTTGCCGAGCCGATGGCATACGTCATGAAGCACATTGACACGGAAGTCGGTGCACCGGTACAGCCCAACGTGGAACTGAAGAACCTCAACTTCAGCTTCGTGGGACGCGATCACCAGCTGCTCGTGAACATTGATGAGATAGACTCGCGCATCAACAAGCGCAACCTCTATGTCACCGTAAGTGATATTCCTGACCTCAACGGCAACTACATGACTTCACCATACACTGAAGTGTTCTATGTGGACCGTAACCCATTACGCTGGGAAAAGAAAATAATAAAGGAGAACTACTTCACTAACTCTGGAATGTATCTGTATACAAAGATTATCAACAACAGCGGTGCATCACACAAATACGTCATTGAGAATCTGCCGAACTGGCTCACTGTGGACCATCAGGAAGACATCATTGACGGCAAGAGTGAACAGGAGATTGTATTCTTCGTCAACAAAGACCTGAACGTCGGCACATACGACGAGACCATCTATCTGACAGACGAGAACGGACTGTCCGAGCCGTTGATTCTCAACATCACCAGGGAGGATATAATGCCAAGCGATTGGTATCCTTCCGACGACATGAAACGCTACTCCATGAGTCTTGTGGGACGCGTTATGATTGGCGACGCCATCGTCACCGACATCAATGACCGTCTTGGAGTGTTCGATGCCAACGGCCGAGGCATGGGCGTTGCAGACATCAACTACAACGAGACAACAGGTGTGAGTCTCGTGTTCCTGACAGTGTTCGACAGCACCGTGACAGAGAAGCCGCTGACATTCAAGTTGTGGCACAACCGCACCGGCAAGGTGATGCTCCTGCAACCAAGCAAGCCAATCACCTTCGTGCCGAGCAAGATAGAAGGTTCGGTGAACGACCCGATAGTCTTCCACACAACAAACCAGTTCGTACAGAGCATCAATCTTGACTACGGCTGGAACTGGGTATCGATGAATGTATATAACAATGACCTGCGCAACATCATTGACGTGCTCAACAAGTACGAGTGGGACAATGGTGACATCTTCGTCAGCGACCGCGACAACCTCACGCTGGTTTACAACGAGAAAATCAAGGCATGGGTAAAGAATATGACACAAGAGCAGGTTGACAAGGTGAAGATGCTTCCATGCAATGGTTACCGCATCTACCGCCACAAATATACGACCATCGAAATCGTTGGCGACAGACTCAGCCATATCAACTTACGCACGATACCTGTCAGCAGGGGCTGGAACAGCATTGGTTACACTCCGATGATCAACCTGCCGGTTACCACCGCATTGTCTGACTACAACACCTTTGCCAAAGACCGTGATGTAATCAAGAGCCGCGAGGCATTCGCCATCTTCACCGAGACGAAGAACGGTGGTGGATACTGGTCTGGCGACCTTACATACATGAAGCCTGGCGAGGGTTACATGCTCTACCGTCACGGTGAAGCCGATGTATCGTTCAAGTACCCATATTACGAACCGGGGAGCACCATCTTCGGAATGGGCGAGCTGCAGGCGAAAGCTGCCACCTTCATGGAGTATCCTACCACAATGTCGCTTGCGGCAAGTGTGACAGGCATCGACACCGAGGACGGCGACCAGCTCATAGCCATGACCGACATGGGTGAGGTTTGCGGCACAGCCACGCTCATCGACTCCGTATATTACATGAGCATCTGCAACGAGGCCAAGGCTGCCATCACCTTCGCCATTGAGCGCGACGGTGAGATAATAGCCACCGCAACCACCGCCATGCAGTATGAGGACAATGCAGTAAGCGGCAGCCCGTCAGAACCAACAGAGATTGATTTCACACGCTGCAACCCTGTGAAACTCAACGATGACTGGTACTCCATCGACGGACGCAAGCTTGACGGATGCCCGGCAAAGGCTGGCATATACATCCACAACGGCAGCAAGGTAGTGATTGAATAATATTATAAAAAAAGGGGAAACCGTTCGCGGTTTCCCCCCACTAAAGAACATAAGAATATGAAAAAAAATCTTTTCTACATACCATTTCTCACACTGCTCCTCACAGCTGTGACATCATGTACGTCTGACGGTGAGGACGGAGGCAACGGCAACACTGCAGTGTTTACCGCAGTAAGCAATGCACCCGATTGGCAAAGCAGTTTGCTGGAGGCCATGGTTTTCAACGATGCCAAGCCCGACTGGAAACTTGCCGACCTTTCCGACTATGAGAGTTTCACTGTGCTTGTGGTAAAACTGGATGAAGTACTTGCACCTCGCTCCAACGATGATGATGTCATGGCAGTCTTCATTGACAACGAATGTCGCGCCATATCACCACGCAACGTCACAGATGATGGCATCGTGTTCGTGTTCAACGTGCGTGGCTCCTCCACCGAAGGAGCGTCGGAATATCGCCTGAGCTACTACAGTGGCGGACTGCATCAGATTTTCAGTCTGTCAGAAACAGGTGGCTACCTTATCAACGAATACATACTCGGCACCGACAAGGACTTCGTACTGCCACTTACCTATGGCACCACAAAGTTCTCCACAAAGACTGCATGCACCGTCTCTATTCCGTCAAACGCACCATTCACTCCCTCTGAAGATGACCTTGTAGCAGCATTCATCGGCAACGAATGTCGCGGAGTGGGCAAACCCGGCAGTATATTTACCATTTACTCAAACAGCAGCAACGAACAGGTGCAACTGCGCTATTACAGTGCTGAGAAGCAAGGCGTATATTCTGACCCCACACCAATAACACTCTCTGACTTTGGCATAGACAAGGAATTCAATTTCTAACGCACAATTCTAAATTAATATACATAACCACAAGATGAAAAAAACAATTCTCTCATTGCTGCTGTTGCCAGCGATGGCATTGGTAGGTTGCTCGTCTGATGACGACAACATCACACCGCCTACCTACCGCCCACTGAATGTAGAAATTGACGAAACTCGTGCAGCAATCACGAAGACCAGTACACTGACGTCATTCAAATTGTATGCCGTTGATCCAGCTACAGAGTACACTCTTAACAAAGACGATGTCGGCAACTGGGTACCATCTCCCCTTTCATCATGGCCATTATCTGCCGATGACGATGATAAAGTAACTTTCTACGCCATAGACGGTGGTTCATACAGCCAGTCAGGTCAGCATGTGACACTGACAGTCAACGAGGATGCCTTTAATCAGAAAGACCTGCTCGTGGCTAAGACAGACACAAGTTATACAAAATCGGGGGGAACGCTTTGCTTGAAGTTCAATCATGTATGCACGGCTGTCAACTTCTATGTCAATGCAACAAACACTCTGTTGGGCAATCTTGGTGGAAGCACCCTCTACATCACGGAAATAAAACTCTGTAATGTAAAGAACAGCGGACGATACGACCTCGGCACTGGCGAATGGACTATACTGGACGGCACATCGTCATACACCCTAACCGATGGCACCATCGCCGTTACCAACACTGCTGTGGAACTCCCATGCAAATACTTGTTCATGATACCGCAGACACTTGGTGAGGATGCCAAGCTTGAGTTCAAGTACAAAATAGGAGAAAACGGTGCGGAGAAGAGCAACTCCATTTCTCTTAATGGAAAGACATGGAACGCTAACGAGCAGAAGAGAATTGACATAAAACTCGGAACATCCCTGATAGAGGTAAACTAATTGCACAATAAAAAAAAAATGAAGAAACAACAATACACACAACCCACAGTATGTTTCCACACTGTAAAGCCTCATGTGATGCATGTAGCCAGCGTGGAGGATTTTAAGGACAAGACGTCAGAAACAATAGGTGACGAGGACGAAGACTGATGTCATTCAGTGTTGAAAATGAGATGAACGCAACAAAGACCCTGCTTCCCTTTATGCACCTGATGGTGGATGCCTTGTGCGCATGCTGCCTGTGCCTGCTGTCAGTAAGGTACGGCGGTGCATACAACATACTCGAACTATACATACTGTATAATGTTGCGGCATTCCTAACGCAACCCCTTACAGGATATGTGGCCGACAGATGCAGCGTGGAGAGATATGCACCATCATTCTGCATCATGCTCACCCTCGTAGTGACGGCATTGGCATGGTTCGGGATAGGCAGTATGACACCTGATGGCAATGGCATGGTGATGTGGGTTACGGTCACGGTGCTTGGACTGGGCAACTCTGCCTTTCATGTATGGGCAGGACGGCTGACAACACTGCGCACCAACAACGACATACGGTGGCTCGGAGTGTTCGTCTCCACGGGAGCCGTGGGACTGTCCATCGGCACGTTGTTCGCTTCATGGTCACTGGCATGGCTGCTGGTAATAGGAATATGTACGTTCACCTTGTTGTATCTGCACAGCGAGAGGGAACTTCCTCAAACAACGACAAGCAGTGGCAATTCTTTCCACAAAACACTGGAAGCCTCACTTCAAGGTGACCAATACACTGAGGTGGATGCAAGCGTGGCTATCGTCTGCATCATAGTTGTGGCGCTGATGGCATTGGTATTCCTGCGTTCTATGGTGGGCGGCAACTTTAATGCTGCCTTGCCACATGCAAAGAGCATGATACTCATTGCAGGAATGATAACCATGACAGGCAAGATAGCAGGGGGATGGATAGCACGCTCCATGGGACTGGCCACCACTCTCATCGCTGCAGTCATAGCAACGGCATTGTGCAGCCTATATATTGACAAGAGCGTTGTGGCAGTACTGACAGGATTGTTTGCCGTCAACTGCACCATGCCGCTGACACTTTACCTGATAAACGTGGTGATGCGTGGTCGCGAGGCACTGGCATTCGGACTGCTTGCAGCTTCACTCATGCCGGCGTATCTCATCACATTAATATAATATTACAGATGTTGTCACTACTCATACCGCTCATACTGACCATTGTCATCGAAGTGCTCATACTGATAGCCCTGCGTGAGTACCGCATAAAAGTGTTGCTGGCATGCATGGCTATGAATGTGCTCACCAACATACCACTAAACCTATACATTCAATATATAGATTATAGCCTGATGGTTGTGATAGTTGGTGAATTTCTCGTGTTCCTAATAGAAGCCCTATTGTACCGCATCGTGGTCAAATGGCGCCCAGCCCTGACATACAGTGCCCTGTGCAATGCTGTAAGCTACTTCACAGGCATACTGATAATAAGCATACTTGAATTTATATTATAAAAGACTTTTACTATGCAGATACTTGACATCGTAATGCCTTCGCGTCTTGATATGATTAAGGAAGGCCCGCACTTCAGTTTTGAGGATACTCCAGAATACAAAGAGATGGTACGCCGCGCCACCGACTCCCTGCAACACATACAGGACTCCATCAGGGCTGCAGCCACTGACACCACGCAGGCTGTCAGCGACACCATACAGGCTACTGTGCCGATGGCAGGTTCTGCAGGTGGAAACGACGACATGTCGCTATTGTTCACACTGCTTGGCTCAATAGCAGCACTGTCTATGTGTGCATATCTCATCGTCAACATAAACAAAAACAGGAAACCATGCAGTTGTTAGACATTGCCACTCCGTCACTATGGGATACCATAAATTACGAATATGAGAATATCATTCTCCTTGTACTTTCAATCTTCATACTGACCATCGCCATATACTTCATCATCAAACTACGCAAAAACGGTATCAACACCAGTAAGCAGGACAATTCCCAGCAGTAACTACGTAACTACTGATATAACTGCATAAATAGAAAATCGGGCTTTTACTTACAGATTGTAAGCAAAAGCCCATTTTTCGTGACACAAGTTCCTAACGGATGTTAAATTCCATAGGGTATCGTAAAAGCATAGCTATTACACTGTAAAAGCTATCATATTACACTGTAAAAGCATAGCTATTACAAGGTAATACGATAGCTTTCATTTTGTCAAAGCATATCAATAACATTTAGCTATTTTCGCCTATGCTATATCATTGCCATAAAAAATAAAAAAGAGACGACCAAAAAGTCATCTCTTTTGCGCTCCCTCTTGGGCTTGAACCAAGGACCCCCTGATTAACAGTCAGATGCTCTAACCAACTGAGCTAAGGAAGCAATTTCTTATTTGCGAGTGCAAAGGTACTACGAAAAATCGAAACTACCAAACTTTTCGGCATTTTTTTTTGTTTTTGTGCGAAAAAAAGTTGAAATGATGCAAAATAAAACATAAAAATATGGTGTTTTCAAGGAAAATGTGTATTTTTGCAATATGAAACACATGAGAATTGTATTGTTATTTGTCTTCGCCGTATTGTCGCTGTCTGCGAAAGCCGACGAAAAGAAGAAAAACGACGCTTTCGCCGTTGCGCGCAATCTGGAGATATTCTCCGCTATATACAAACAACTTGACATGATGTACGTCGATACACTGGACGCTGACGTCACAGTGGGAGCCGGCATACGTTCCATGTTGAGGTCGCTTGATCCATATACCGAGTATTATCCACCAGAGGAGGTGAAAGACCTCAAGACCATGCTCACCGGCAAATACGCCGGCATAGGAGCATTGATAAAGCAGAACCTCAAGCTGAACCGCGTCATCATTGACGAACCTTACGAGGGTATGCCCGCTGCAGAGGTTGGACTGAAGAAAGGTGACATCATTCTTTCCATCGACGACACCACTATGGTGGGAAAGTCGGTGTCTTACGTGTCGAGCCACCTGCGCGGCGAACCCGGCACGACCTTCCTGCTGAAGGTGTTGCGCCCATCAGCTGACGGTGAGGTGTCCAAAGGAAAGAAAGACAAGCTGGCTGGCGACATTCCCGGCGAGGTGCTCAAGTTCAAAATCACGCGCAAAGCCATACAAATGCCGTCAGTGCCATACTACGGACTGATACCTTCGTCTGACGGAACGCCAAGCACGGTGGGATACCTGATGCTGTCACAGTTCACGGAAGACTGCTCACGCAATGTACGCCGTGCTCTCGTTGACATGCGCCAGAAGGGTATGAAAAGCCTTGTGTTCGACCTCAGGAACAATGGTGGAGGTTCGCTCAGCGAAGCTGTGAAGATAGTCAATATGTTCGTACCTAAGGACGTGACACTCGTAACCACCAAGGGACGCATCAAACGCTCCACCAATGAATACAAGACTGACTCAGAACCACTCGACACCCTGATGCCCGTGGTCGTATTGGTAAACGGCAACACGGCTTCGGCAAGCGAAATAACCAGCGGTTCACTGCAAGACCTGGACCGCGCCGTAATCATGGGCACACGCACCTTCGGCAAGGGACTGGTGCAGCAGACAGTGGAACTGCCTCATGATGCTTCTCTCAAACTTACTGTGTCAAAGTATTACATCCCAAGCGGACGATGCATACAGGCAATCAACTACAAGCACACCGGCGGCGGCTATCGCGAACACATACCTGATTCGCTGACACGTGAGTTCAAAACCCGCGGTGGCAGAACCGTACGCGACGGTGGCGGCATAAAGCCTGACGTAGAGGTGAAGCCCGACTCCATCCCCAATATCGCCGGTTACCTGTGCCAAGGTGGTTTCGACTCTACCGAGGTAGTGCTCAACTACGTTATGGACTACGTGCGCAAGCATCCATCTATAGCATCGGCAGAAGAGTTTCATCTCTCTGATGAGGAATACGCCGACTTCAAGCAGCGTGTCATAGAGAGTGGGTTCAAGTATGACCGAGAGACAAGCAAGGTGTATGATGAACTGGTAGAGATGGCGAAATTTGAAGGATATTACGATGATGCTAAGGATGAATTTGAGGCATTGAAGACAAAACTGAGCCACAACCTGTCACGCGAACTCGACAATAACCGCACCGTCATTTCGCACCTCATAGAACAAAGCATCATCACCACCTACTACTATCAGAAAGGTTCGATAGCATGCACACTAAGTTATGATACACAGGTGCAGGAAGCAGTAAAACTAATTAACGACAGAGAGAGATACGAGTCAATATTGAAATAAAAATGAAATAATCTACTTACTATGGCAAAATCAAAGGGAAAGAAGGGCGGCAAGCACATGACAAAGGCGCAGCTGGCCGAACAGTTGGAATCATATTTCCGTTCACGTCCGGGAGAGACAATCTCTTTTAAGACAATATTCAAGGACTTGCACCTTAACACTCATCCGCTGAAGATGCTCGCCATCGACACTCTTGAGGACATGGCATGGGATGATTTCCTCGTGCGTGTTACCGACTCATCATATAAACTTGCTGAGAACACACAGGTGATGGAGGGTGTTTTCCAGGCCAAAGCCAACGGACGTAACTCCATAACACCTGACGGAAGCGACAAACCTATATTCGTGGCAGAACGCAACTCCATGTATGCCATGACGGGCGACCGCGTGCGTTTCTGCATGATGGCACGTCGCAAGAGCCACATACGCGAGGCACAGGTGACGGAGATAATAAAGAGAAAGAAAGACCAGTTCGTGGGTCGTCTGCAAGTGGAAGACGGATATGCCGTACTCATTCCACAGGACCCTATGCCGTGCAGCATCTTCATACCGAAAGACAAGTTGCTTGGCGGCAAGACCAACGAGCGTGCAGTGGTGGCTGTAAGGAAATGGCCCGATGCAGAGCACCGCACCATCGTTGCAGAGGTTATCGACGTATTGGGCGAGCGTGGTGACAACGACGTTGAGATGAACACCATATTGGTGCAGTATGGCTTGCCATACAAATATCCGAAGGAGGTGGAGGATGCCGCCAACAAGATAAGCGACAAGATTACTCCTGAGGACATGGAGAACCGTGAGGACTTCCGCGATGTATTCACCTGTACCATCGACCCGCGCGATGCCAAGGACTTTGACGATGCGCTGTCAATAAGGAAAATTGAGAATGGAAAATTGAAAGTTAAAAATTCCGATTACTCACAGACTGATGAAACACTGGATTCAGCCAGCAAGGGTAATCATAATTCTCAACTTTCAACTCTCAACTCTCAATTATATGAGGTGGGTGTTCACATCGCTGATGTATCACATTATGTCACCGAAGGCTCCATTATAGATAAGGAGGCAGAGAAGCGTGCCACGAGTGTCTATCTCGTTGACCGCACCATCCCTATGCTGCCTGAGCGCCTGTGCAACTATATCTGTTCGCTGCGCCCCGATGAGGAGAAACTGGCATACAGTGTCATCTTCACCATGGATGAGGAAGCTAATGTGAAGGACTACCGCATCGTACACACCGTGATACGTTCTGACCGCCGCTATGCATACGAGGAGGTGCAGAAGGTGATAGAGGAAAGTTGGAAATGGCGCGGTGAGGACGGCAACCACTCTTCACCAGTGACTGCAAAAGGCATGGAAGCCCTGAAGAAGATGGATCCGAACGCCGAGCGACTGCTCATACTTGACAGCCTGGCCAAGAAGTTGCGCGAACATAGGTTCAAGAACGGCTCGGTGAAGTTCGACCGCGAGGAGATGAAGTTTGAAATCGACGACAAAGGCAAACCTGTAAGTTGTTATTTCAAGCGTTCTCTCGATGCCAACAAACTCATTGAGGAGTTCATGCTCCTTGCCAACCGCACCGTAGCCGAGCACATTGGCAAGGTACCTAAGGGCAAGAAGGCCAAGACATTGCCTTACCGCATACACGATGATCCAGACCCAGTGAAACTGGAGCAGTTGAAACAGTTCGTCGTGAAGTTCGGCCATCGCATGAAATCCACCAGCACCAAGGGTGCCACAGCACGCGCCATCAACACGCTGATGGACGAGGTGGAGGGCCGCCCTGAGTGCAATGCCGTGCAGATGGTGGCACTGAAGGCCATGATGAAGGCAAAGTATTCAACACACAACATCGGTCACTTCGGACTGGCGTTCGACTATTACACACACTTCACATCGCCCATACGCCGCTATCCAGACACAATGGTGCACCGTCTGCTCACTCGCTATGCCGAGGGTGCGCGTTCTGCCAACCAGGATCACTACGAGGAGCTCTGCGAACACTCGTCCGATATGGAACAGATAGCAGCCAATGCCGAGCGCGACTCAATAAAATATAAGATGGTGGAGTATATGAGCGAGTTCATCGGTCAGGAGTTCGATGCGCATATCTCCGGCATCACCAGCTACGGCATATACGCCGAGATAGACGAGAACCACTGCGAGGGCATGATTCTCATACGTGACCTCAAAGACGACTACTACGAGTTTGACGAGCGTAATTTCTGCCTCATCGGTCGCCGTCGCCACAACCGCTATCAGTTGGGCGACCCACTGCGCATCAAGGTGGCACGTGCCAATCTCGACAAGAAGCAACTCGACTTCGTGTTAGCGGAATAGATTTTATCTATAGTGGAGTTAAGAGGAGTTAGAGTAGTTAACTACCCACTAAAAACTCCCATTATCACTCAACAATGAAAAAAACACTACTATACTTTCTGATCTTTGTCGCCGTACAGTTAGGTATCGGCGGCATAGCCTCGGTGGTCATGAGCTTATGGTTCCCGAAGGTCAGTCCCACCAATCCAACAGCAATGATAATCATCACTGCTGTATGCAGCCTGCTGCTCATCGGTATGTTCCTATGGTTTAAGTGGTGCCCCGTCAGCCGCAACTACATACGCACACGACCATGGGCCACACTGGCATGGACGGTGCTGCTCGCCATCGGCATCGTCATACCACTGACATGGCTGATGGAACAGATACCGCAATCATGGATGCCCAATCTCATGGAAAATGAACTGAAAGGAATGATGTCAACGAGCGAGGGATATTTCGTCGTCTGTATGCTTGCTCCACTGATGGAGGAGGTGATATTCCGCGGAGCCATCATACGCGCCCTAAGCGAATGGTTCGCGAAGCGATGGGGCAACACACCCGTACTCAACGAACTCTCAAAAGCGGAATGGACGGCAATCATACTGTCAGCGGTAATCTTCGGCATAGCCCACTTCAACCCCGCACAGATACCTTACGCACTCATTGTCGGCATACTGTTGGGATGGCTGTTCGTAAAGACAGGCAGCATAGTACCGGGATTCCTCATACACTGGATAAACAACAGTGCAGCATACGTGGCTGTGAAACTCTTCCCCACCCTGCCCACCGATGCACGGCTTACCGACTATTTCGGTTCGTCATCGACAGTGCTCAGGGCTGTGGTATGCTCACTGATGATAGCCCTGCCTGCCCTGTATCAGTTAGTGAAGGTGAAGCGCAGCAGCATCCAGTCCTGATTGCAGGAATTTCAGATACTCGTCAATGTCCTCGTTATAGCCACGGGGCTGTGCCAGCAGGCGACCGTCATGGCTGAGTATAACATAAAACGGTTGGGCATTACTCCCAAACGTATTGCTTTCAAGAAAACTCCACTTCGCACCCACCGTGCGGAGTGTTTTCTTTTTTTCCGCTGCATCCGTTACTTCCAAAGGTTCCTTCAGCGGTGTCTTATCATCTACATATAATGATATGAGAATGTAGTCATTCTTCAATATAGAAGCCACGCGCGGATCTGTCCATACCGCTGCCTCCATCTTGCGGCAGTTTACACAACCATAGCCTGTGAAATCTATCATCACAGGCTTTTTTTGTGCGCGTGCCGCCGCCATTCCCTGATCATAGTCGGTATAGTGTGCTTTCACCGATTCCATCGGTGGGGCGAAGGCACTGACAAGTGTACATGGCGCTCCCCACAGTCCCGGCACCATATACACTGCCAGGGCTATCGATGCCAGTCCAAAGGTCATGCTGACCCATCGGACCATACCACGTCCTTTGCCTATCAGCAGATATATGCCGAGCGCACCGAAGATTATTATCCATAATATAAAGAACAGTTCACGACTCAGCAGGTGCCAGCCGTATGCCTGGTCGGCAACGCTGAGAAATTTCAAAGAAAACGCCAATTCAACGAAAGCTAGCGCCACTTTCATACGGTTCATCCATTCGCCAGAGCGCGGCATCTGTTTCATCCACGACGGAAAGAGTGCAAAGAACGTAAACGGCAATGCCAACGCCAGGGCAAAGCCAAACATTCCCATGAGTGGTGACAGCCAGTTGCCGGTGGTAGCCACCTGCACCAACAGCAGTCCCACAATCGGTGCGGTGCACGAGAACGACACCACCACCAGCGTCAGTGCCATGAAAAAGCTTTCCGCAAGTCTTCCCCACAGGGACGAACCACTTTTGCGCGAAAAACTATCCAATGCCGTGGCCCATGATGATGGCAGGCGCAGTTCAAACAGTCCGAAGAGCGACAGGGCAAACACCACAAGCATCAGGAATATTGCGATGTTAAACACAGCACTCGTTGAAAAAGCATTCAATGCATCAGAGCCAAACAATAGTGTTACCGCCAATCCCAGCGTAACGTAAATGACGATGATGCTCAGTCCGTAGAGCAAGGCATCCCTCACACCCTTGCGCCTGTCTTCCTTCGCGTTTCGCATAAAAAAAGACACTGTCATCGGTATTATCGGCCAAATGCAAGGCATCAGCACGGCAAGCAGGCCTCCCAACAGTCCGAGAAAGAATGTTTCTATCGGTGCAGATGGCGTGGTCGTTGGTGCATCTGCCGTATCTATGTAGGCTACAGAATCGGTGGATTCGATATTTTTCGCTATATCTGCAGAGTCACTGTTAGCTAGCGGCACGATGGAATCGGCATTTTCTTTCTTATCATCATCGAGTGTTTCTTCCTCTTTCTTATCAAAAGAAATGGTGCCGTTCTTCGTCAGTCTTACCTCACCGGGCGGCAGACACATCTCCTCATTGCATACGCCATACTCCAGATAGCAGTCTATGTCATACTGTGGTTTGGTGAACCTGATGCGCTGCACGAATACTGCGCGATGCTCCATATAACTCACCTCCATGCCGAACATATCGTCATATTTCCTCACCACACTTCCCTTAGGCTGAAGACTGCCCAACGTCTCCACACCTTCCATGCGGACAGCATTGAACGATGCTCGAATAGGACCGCCGCTCTTGATGTCGGTGGAATAGACGTGCCAGCCGTCATCAACAGTGCCAGTGAATACTATCTCTGCTTCCTTTTCACCTACCATTCGCATCTCCGAAGAGAAATGCGCAGGGTCATGCATCTGACCCCATATCGGAAAAGCTGATAATAAAGTTATGGCTAATAAAAGAATCCTGTTCGTCATAAGATGATGAAATTTTCCTGCAAAGTTAATAATAATCAGGTGAATTACAAAAAATATAGCGCAAAAACTTGTCTATATGGAAGTTTTTGAGTAAATTTGTTCTTTCAAGAATTTATTGGCATAAAACCAAGAGAAATTAACAACTATGAAAAAAAATATACTTTTCGCGTTATTCGCAAGTATGACACTGCTGACACAGGCACAGTCATGGACTGCCGACAATGGCAACGGCACATTTACCAACCCCTTGTTCTATGATGAGTTTTCCGACCCCGACATCATCCGCGTGGGTGACGACTACTATCTTGCCGGCACCACCATGCACACCGTGCCAGGACTGGTCATACTTCATTCACGCGACCTCGTGAACTGGGAGAACATCTCCTATTGCTTCGACCGCTTCGACTTCCAGGACGATGCCTTCTCACTCAAGAACCATAAGGAGATATACGGTCAGGGCATCTGGGCTCCGTGCATACGCTATGCCAACGGACAGTTCTATGTCTTCTCCAACATGAACGGCAAGGGACTGCAGTGCTATACCGCCAAGGACATACACGGTCCGTGGACTCACCACAACATGCAGGGACGCATATACGACCTCGGCGTATTGTTTGACGACGACGGAAAGATCTATGCCATACATGGCTACGGCGAGGTGCACTGCACTGAACTGAAGGCTGACATGTCGGGACCTATCGAGGGTACCGACCGCATCATCATACCAGAGGGTAACGGTGTGGGTGAAGGTCATCACATGTATAAAATCAACGGCATGTATTATCTCATATCCACCGACTATATGCCAAACGGCCGCACGCTCTGCTCTCGCTCCAAGAACATCTGGGGACCATACGAGACTCGCGTGATTACCGCCGACGAGACCTTCGGATATCACGCTGCCGGCATTACCGGCGTACCGCCACGCGGTCGCATCATGCCTGACGGCACACACTTTACACAGCCCGAACCAGACAAAGACGCTACGGCATGCACCAACATTCATCAGGGAGGCATTGTGCAGGACCAGAGCGGACAGTGGTGGGCACTGCTGATGATGGATTTCCATTCCATAGGGCGCACCGTGACGCTGGCTCCCATGACATGGCAGGACGGATGGCCCATGCTCGGACTGGAAGGCAACCTCGGACGTGCACCACGCACATGGCTGAAGCCAAACACTGGTATAACAGTAACGCCACATGCTCCGTATGAGCGCAATGAAGATTTCAACGGCAAGACACTGGGACGTGTATGGCAGTGGAACCATAACCCTGACGACAGCAAATGGGCACTCAAAGGTGGCAGACTCAGACTCAACACTATGCCGTCAGATCAACTGATGTGGGCACGCAACTCACTCACTCAGCGCGTAATAGGTCCTTCAAGCATTGCCACCGTGGAACTATACACCAAGGGTATGAAAGACGGCGACGTGGCCGGACTGGGTAACATCAACGTGCCTTGCTCATGGGTTGGCATAGTGAAAGAGAACGGCAAACTCACGCTGCGATGGTTTGACCAGACGAAAAACGACACCGTAGATATGCCCATCACACTGCCTAAGCAGAAGATATGGCTGCGCTGCTGCGGTGAATATGACAAGGATGAGATGGACTATGCCTACTCTACCGACGGCGAGACATTCCACAACCTCGGCTGCGCACTGCGCCTGACATACCAGCTGATTACTTTCCAGGGCTCGCGCCACGCTCTGTTTGCCTTCAACAAGGACGGCCGTGAGGGAGGCTTTGCCGAGTTTGACAACTTTACCGTACATGAATCAATGGCAGACCGCACGGAGAACATCCCATACGGCAAGACCATCCGCATCATCAACCTTGCCACTGGCAAACCGATGACAGCCACAAAGCACGGCGTACTTTATGACACCGCGCCTAATGACAAGTCACCACAGACTCTTTTCAGCATCATCGACAAGGGCAACGGACAGGTCATCTTGCAGTGCAAGGACGGCCGCTACCTTATGTCGTCAGGCCTCGGACTGGCAGGCGACGTGCGCATGACCACCGACCCGGCGCAAGCAGAAGTCTTCATGTGGCAGGACTACCTGAACCATGAGTTCATGCTCATGTCGATGCGCACCCACAAATACATTGGCAAGAGCCCTACCACTGGCAGTCCCTACTCCATGGACTACAGCGGCAGCGACCCAGCCCGCCGCAACGGTGCAGTGTTCAAGTGGGAAGAGACAGAGTGATATCTACTAACATAGTATAATACAAAAATGAAATTCCCCTTAATCTTGATAGCAGCATTAGCGTGTAGTTCGTTAGCTTACTCACAGTCAAAAAACAATGAATCTACATTCCCAGAAGGTAAAAATGCTTGGAAAGAATATCTCAAAAATAATCTGAGGTATCCTGAAGAAGCCAAGAAGGCAGGTAAGTATGGCACTGTCTTCGTAGAGTATAATACCAACAAAGATGGATATGTTACAAACATCCTTGTCAGAAAATCTTTAGATTCACTACTCGACAGAGAGGCTATGCGCGTAATTGCCACGATGCCTCAACGACAACCGGATGTGCCACACCTTATGAGAGTGCCAATATCATTTGGCGTAGATGATACAAAAGAATTTGAGAGGAAAGCAGATTCCGTTAAAAAAGCCAGACTGGAAAGGATGAACGTGCTTACAAAAGCAGAGAGGATGCCGTCATACCCTGGCGGCAACAAAGCCTTAAACGAGTTCCTTGAAGACAATCTGAAATACTCCAAGTCAGCATTAAAAGATGGCAAAAGCATAAGTGTACTCGTTGAATTCATCGTAAATCCTGACGGAAGCCTCTCCTATATAGGAATAAAAAGATCCGTAAATTCCCAACTTGATGCAGAGGCTATGCGCGTGGTAAACATGATGCCGAAATGGAAGCCCGGCACAATACAAGGTCAGCCCGTTGCTGTTTATTATGTGCAGCCTATAATATTCAAGGGAAAAGACCATTACAATGATAACGCTGGTGAAAAAAACAGGTATCCTTCATTTCATGGCGGACAAAAATATCTGAATGATTTCATCGAGAAAAACATCGAATATCCACAGGCTGCCAAGAACGACAGCATAGAAGGACGTGTGTTCGTTGATTTCATAGTCAACACCGACGGAAAGATATCTGACGCAAGAATATTAACCTCTACTGACACCATATTCAATGAAGAGGCCCTGCGCATAGTAAACAGTATGCCGAAATGGGATTGCGCCAAGAAAAAAGGAGATAAAATTGCAATGCGCTATGCCATTCCTATCAACTTCACACTGAACGACAAGAAGGACTGCCACCCTTTGTTTCCTGGTGGTGAAGAGGAACTGCAAGAGTATCTGCATAATGAGATAAAATATCCTTTAGAGGCCTTGATTACGGAAACTAACGGAAGCGTTGTGGTCAGATACACCATTGACGAAAAAGGCAAGACAACGGATGTTGAACTGCTAAATCCTGCTCCAGAAGTACTGTTCAGGGAAGTGAAGCGCGCTATAATAGGCATGCCTAAATGGATTCCGGGTAAGAAGGATGGCAAGGTTGCAAGCACACGCTGCACCATGCATATAAAGTTCGTGCATCCTAAAGATAAACATATTACAGCCAAGAGGCCTCACTACAAGTTTGAATTTGAACCATTCTTTCGTTAAAATAAAATGAATAAACAGAAAAGCATTATGAAGAAACTAACCGCAATCATCGTGCTGCTGCTCACACTGGGTTTCAGCACCAACGCCATGGCGCAGGCTAAGGGCAGGAGCGCCGTAGCAACTCCTGAAAGTAAGATTCTGGGCAGACACCCGCTGTCGCTGCAATGGATTTCATGGGACTATTTCGGCAGCGTGGAGGTAAGGAAGGAGAACGGCCGCCTGCACTGCATAGGCTCACAACGCAGCAAGGAGAACAGTGACTACGTGATAATAGACGGATACATCGAGATGATCGACGCACTGCGTTTCACCTTCACCGGCACCATCATAACGAAGATCTATCACATAAACAACGGTCAGCCATGCATACGCGACGGTCACTTCGAGTTTGCATCTACGCAGGGACGTAAGTACTGGCGACTGCAGCAGATGGAGAATCCATGCGACGGAGTCACCGACTATGTTGATATATATTTCGCCAAATCGAAATAAGCTTACGTCACAAGACAAGAATAAAGAGTATGAAACAGTTTGTTCTTTTAACCATGCTGATGTTTACCATATGCGTATATGCACAGGAACAAACAGTCAGCGACTCCTTAAAAGCACGAAGGGAAAGAAGAAAAGTTGATGTAGGCCCCTCATTCCCCGGAGGCAAGGAGGTGCTAAAGAGATATCTGGAACTTAACACCCACTATCCTGAAGATGCCCTGAATGCAGGCATCACAGGAAGTGTTATAATTGGTTTCTTTGTTGAACCAAACGGCAACATTGACAATGTAACCGTCTTGAAGTCTGTACATCCCCTGCTTGACGCAGAAGCCGTACGTGTGATATCTGCCATGCCACGATGGACTCCCGGATTGGTTGACGGCAAACCCGTACGGGTAAGGACACGAATACCCGTAACCTTTGGAAAAACAAGCGCAAGGCATGACACCATATCTACCGACGCAACAACGTCAAAAGACAAGGAAGATGCCTTAAAGACTCATAAACAGCCATCATTCCCAGGAGGTAGCGATGCTTTGAAAAAGTATCTGTCCGAAAACCTCCGATACCCTGAAGATGCTCAGAAAGCTGGCATACAAGGTAACGTAACCATTTGTTTTATCGTAGAAAAAGACGGTTCTATATCATGTCCGGAAATAGAGAAGCCTCTTCACCCGTCACTAAATGAAGAAGCCATGCGTGTAGTAAAGGAAATGCCACGATGGGAGCCCGGTATGAACAAAGGCAAGCCTATATCCGCAAAATATCATCTGCCAATCCATTTTCAACTTAAAAGCTACCAAACGCTGCAAAAGCCAATGTCAAGACCGGGTGTAAACAGGAATGTTTTTGGGAGATAACGAAAAGTAAATTACTTTTTCCTACCTCTCAGATATTCCTTCACGCGGTTATAGCCATCGACGCCAAGGATGGTGATGCCACCATACTGGCAGGTCTTGGCAAGTCCGAAGAGCACCGTCCACAGCACTCCCTTGGCGGCAGCGCTGATAGGCAGCAGCATCTGGGCGAACGACAGAATGTAAAATGGTATGCAGCACAGCAGCACTATGACACCGGTACGGAAAGAGAGTGACTGCAGCCACAGCTTTATCTTCTTAAAAAGTTGTTTCATAATTCTTTATATCCTGATTACATTGCGTCCGCAAAGGTACAAAGAATAGTCCTAAAAACCGCAACTATATATATTAAAAAAACTGAAATGTACTTCGCAAATTTGTGAAGTACATTTTATTTTCTTAATTTTGCACGTTATTAAGTAACGTAAGATGATTGCTAGAATCGCTGCTTACATAACATCGTAGCACAAGGATAAACAAGGAAATTATGGGTATAACATCTATAGCAAGACTGGGATTCATTAAGAGACAGAGGGAGCTGGAGAAGCATTTTACAGAGCCTGAAGCGCTGCAGCATAAGGTGATGGGACGGCTTGTAGGCTGTGCCATTGATACGAAGTATGGCAGCGAACACTCTTTCGCCTCTATAAAGAGCTATGAGGATTTCAGAAGGAATATCCCCGTAAATACCTATGAGGAGCTGAAGGCTGACATTGACCTTATGCGCCACGGCGAGAAGGACGTGTTGTGGCCGGGTAAGGTAAGATGGTATGCTAAGTCGTCGGGCACTACAAATGATAAGTCGAAGTTCATTCCGGTATCTGCCGAGGGACTGAAGCGCATACACTATGCCGGTGGTTCCGACGTAGTGGCTTTTTATCTGCAGAACAACCCCAAGAGCAGGCTGTTTGACGGTCGCGCTCTGATACTGGGTGGCTCACATGCGCCCAACTACAACGTGGCTGGCTCGCTCGTGGGCGACCTCTCTGCCATACTGATAGAGAACATCAACCCACTGGTGAACCTCATACGCGTGCCCGACAAGAAGACAGCACTCATCAGCGACTTTGAGGTGAAGCGCGAGCAGATAGCGCGCCAGTGCCTTACGAAGAATGTGACAAACATAAGCGGCGTGCCGTCGTGGATGATGTCGGTACTCTCACGCGTGATGGAGCTCAGCGGCAAGCAGACTCTCAGCGAGGTATGGCCAAACCTTGAGGTATTCTTCCACGGCGGCATTGCCTTCACGCCTTACCGCAAACAGTATGAGCAGCTCGTGGGCAATCCCGACATGAACTACATGGAGACATACAACGCCTCGGAAGGTTTCTTCGGCATACAGAGCGACCCTCTCGATCCTGCCATGCTGCTGATGCTCGACTACGACGTGTTCTATGAGTTCGCACCCATGGAGGCCATCGACGACAACGGTCTGCTAACGGATGCGTCGAAGGTGGTGCCTATAGAGGGTGTGGAACTGGGCAAGAACTATGCCATGATTATCTCCACCTCATGCGGACTGTGGCGCTATATGATAGGCGACACGGTGCGCTTCACAAGCAAGAATCCATATAAATTCATCATAACGGGCCGTACGAAGAGTTTCATCAATGCCTTCGGCGAGGAACTCATAGTAGACAATGCTGAGCAAGGTCTGGCATACGCCTGTGACAAGACAGGAGCGGTAGTGAGCGAATACACCGCTGCACCTGTGCACAGAAGCGAGGGCGTGGTGCCGCATCATCAGTGGGTGGTGGAGTTCAGCAAAGAACCTGACGACCTGAACCGTTTTGCCGACCTGCTCGACCAGCGCCTGCAACAGCTCAACAGCGACTATGAGGCGAAGCGTTTCAAGGACATCAACATGGTGCGCCTCGACTTGGTGAAGGCACGCCCCGGACTCTTTCACGACTGGCTGAAGATGAAGGGCAAGTTGGGCGGACAGCACAAGGTGCCGCGACTGTCAAACTCACGGCAGCATATTGAGGAAATCCTTTCGCTTGCAGCGAAAGAAGTGAAGAGTGAAGAATGAAGAGTGAAGAATTTAAGTTACGTTTTATAGAATTAAACACGCAGAATGATTACTACTTTTTCATACAATACAATAGAAAAGTTTATAAATAAGTTATGCACACGGATGGCGCGTAACTTAAATTCTTCACTCTTCACTCTTCACTCCTCACTTTTCACTTTATCATTGCTGAGCACAGCAATGATAACTTCCTGCGCCCGCATGGGCTCGCCTGACGGCGGATGGTTTGACGAGACACCGCCGCGTGTCATAGGCGCATCGCCTGCAGAGCGCGAGACGGGAGTGACACAGAAACGCATCAGCATCTATTTCGACGAATACATAAAACTGGAGAATGCTTCAGAGAAGGTGGTCATCTCGCCGCCGCAGATGGAACAGCCGGAGATAAAGACGCAAGGCAAGCGCATCACAATAAACCTCATTGATTCGCTGAAGCCTAATACCACGTACACCATCGATTTCTCTGACGCCATCGTGGACAACAACGAGGGCAACCCCATGGGCAACTATACCTACAGTTTCTCTACGGGTGAGGACATCGACACTATGGAGTGTTCGGGATATGTGCTCAACGCCGAGAACCTCGAACCCGTCAAGGGAATACTGGTGGGACTGTTTGATACCGTAAAAACAGACACCGCAAAGGTGTTCCTCCGCGTATCGCGCACCGACTCGCGCGGTCATTTCGTGATACGAGGCGTGAAGCCCGGCACATACCTCGCAGGGGCCCTGCAGGATATGGACGGTGACTACCGCTTCTCGCAGAAGGCTGAGATGATGGCTTTCTCACACCGGGAAATAACGCCATCGTCGTTTCCAGACCACAGGCAAGACACCGTATGGGCTGACGAACTGCATATCAAGGACATCAAGCGCATACCATATACGCACTTCATGCCTGACGACATAGTGCTGTGTGCCTTCACACACCAACAGACAGACCGTTTCTATCTGAAACATGACCGTACAGACCCAGATCATTTCTCCCTCTTCTTCACGGCGCCGATAAGCACAGACAGCCTCACACGCTTTGCCGACGACCCCACCATCGGGGTGTTGCCAAAACTGCGCCTGCTCGATGCGCCAGATAATGTGGACACCAACGACTGGTATGCCTATGAGCACTATTCAGGAATGGCAGACACGCTGACCTGCTGGCTGCGCGACACCACACTGATAAACAAAGACACGCTGATGGTGGAGATGACCACCCTCATCACCGACACGCTGGGCATGCTACAGGTACAGACAGACACCCTGGAGGTACTGCCTAAGACATCATACGCCCGACGCATGAAACTGAAGGCACAGGAATATGAGGAATGGCACAAGGACATCGAGAAGAAGATAAAGCAGCGTGAGAAGATGCTGGCGCGCATGGACAACGAGGAGGAACGCAGGATGGTGCCAGAGATTGACACTGTAATGCCTCCCGTAAGGCTTGCACCGAAATACAACCTGAAACAACAGATGGACCCCGACGGTTCGATAAAGATAACCTTCCCCTACCCTCTGGCAAAGGTGGACACCAGCGCCGTACACCTGTATGTAGAGCAGGACTCGCTGTGGTTCCGTGCTCCGTTTACAATGCAGACCACCGACACGCTGCTGACAAAACGTAACTGGGAGGTGTACTCCGAATGGATTCCCGGTGCATCATATTCTTTTGAGATAGACACTCTGGCCTTCGAAGACATTTACGGACACACGTCAATGCCATACAAGGCCGGCATAAAGATACACGATCTCGACAATTATGCCACACTGTTTGTAAACCTTAGGCACCCCGAACCCGTCATAGTAGAAATGCTTGACGGCAACGACAAACCTCTGCGCTCAGCAGTGGTGAAAGACGGCACCGCCGAACTGTATTACATAGCGCCAGGCACATACTTCCTGCGAGCCTTCGTGGACCGCAACGGCAACGGACGATGGGACGGCGGCGACTATTACAACGACATACAGCCCGAAGAGGTATATTACTACCCAGAGGCAATAGAATGTAAGGCAAAGTGGGACTATACCAAACAATGGAATCTCACCGAACGCCCATTATATGAACAAAAACCCGAAGCTATTACAAAACAGAAGAAAGACAAGGAAAAACAAATCAAAAACCGCAATGCCGAACGCGCAAAGGAGAAAGGCATTGCACCACCAGAAAAGACTTACTGATTATCAATAGTTTACACAGGGCATCGTAATATGCACCATATTACACTGTAAAAGCTATCATATTACACCGTAATATGGCATCTATTACACTGTAATATGATAGCTTTTACAACACCACCTGAAAACAACCGAAAAAGACATGAAAAAGACTATCCTTTCACTGCTCTGTCTATTGGTCGCTATATGTGACAGCAACGCACAGTGCACATACAAGAACCAGGCCTTCTCAGGATACGAGGGCATCAGTTACAACCTATACTTCAACTGGCAGTTCGTATGGGTAAAGGCCGGAACGGCATCGATGGTCACACAGCCATTCGTATATAACGGAAAGAAGGCTTTCCGCACCAGTCTGACAACGAAATCATCGAAGAGAGTGGACAAATACTTCATGATGCGCGACACCATCATGGCTTACTTCTCACCAGAACTGACACCGCTTTATTACCGCAAGGGTGCACGCGAAGGCAAACGCTACTACGTTGACGAGGTATGGTACAGCTACCCCAACGGCAAATGCAAGACCACGTTGAAACACCTGCACTCTGACGGCACGCGCGACAGACAGGAATATACATACAACACTTGCGTATCCGACATGATAAACAGTTTTCAGCGCATACGCAACCTCGACCCCTCTAACTGGAAGGTGGGACATACGGAGAACATCTCCATAGCCGGTGGTTCGGAACTGGCAAAGGCCCGCATCGTCTATAAGGGCAAGAAGACCATAAAGGGTGACAATGGTGTGAAATACCAGTGTCTGATACTCACCTACAACGAACTGGATGACAAGAAATACAAAGAGATAGTGCGCTTCTACGTCACTGATGACAAGCGGCACATCCCTGTACGACTCGACCTGAACCTGAAATTCGGTTCTGCCAAAGCCTTCCTCAGTTCAATAAAGGGGCAATAGAGGAGTAGAAGGGGAGTAGAAAAGGAGTGATAGGGGAGTGATAGGGACAAATGTATTTGACTGAATGTACAGCAAACGTAATGTCCTTATCACTCCCCTATCACTCCTTTTCTACTCCCCTATCACTTCCTATAATTCACCCATCATCTCCTTCAGCAGTCTTTCTCCCTTCGCCCACTGTTTGATGATATACAACACATAGCGTATGTCCACTGAGATGCAGCGTGCCAAGGTATTGTCGAAATATATGTCAGAGGAAAGCGAATCCCATGTGCCGTCAAAGGCAAGGCCTATCAGCCTGCCCTTGCCGTCAACGACAGGCGAACCACTGTTGCCGCCCGTGATGTCGTTGTTGGTAAGGAAACACAGTGCAAAAGGCTTTTTAGTGTTATCGGATTTATCCGAGTTCTCGGAATATTCAGAGTTATCAGAGTTCTCCGATAATTCTGATTTCTGCATTATCTGTATTATCTCTGGTTCAAGGAAATATTCCTCGTATGGGTTGGTAGTCTGCGTGGTGTCTTCTTGACTGTTCACATACTGCGTCACCTTGTCGAGCAGCGACTGCGGCGTGGTGGTATAACCCGAATCATAGTCGCCCAGACGATATCCGCCCACCTGACCGTAACTGAGGCGCATGGTGAAGTTGGCATCACTGTAATGAGGCTGATCCTGCTCCATGCGTATCTTGGCAGCACACAACCGGCGCTCCATGACCTGTATGCTGTCTTTCACCGAATCAATGGCAAGGCGTATGTCAGCAAGCGATTCCAGCAATGCCATGCTGAACTCAATGCCTGGGTCACGGCTGAGCTTCTTTGACAGCTTCATCGGTATTTTCTTTGTGGTCATCAGCACGGAGTTGTTCCAGAGATATTCCACATAGCGATGGTAATCGCCATAGAAGTCTTTGTCAATAATCTCGTAGAAAGAAGGGAGGAAATTCAGATTATTCGGAGTACTCAGGGTATTCGGATTACTCGGAATATTCGGAATATTCTGAGTATCCTCAAGTTTTGTTATCTGCTCACGATAGTTTTTGAGCAGTGCAGCCATCACGTCGATGTCGAGCTGACGGTCGTAGGTGTCGCTATTGTCAGTAAACTGCACATACTGCTTGCGCAGGCGTTTGTCAGCGCCCTGCACCGGCATACCGTTGCAATATCTGTAGGCACGCGTTGCAAGCTCGTTGTTGGAGCGCTTGGTGAAGGTTTCCATAAACAGCGTGTGGGCACGCATGGCCTTGCGCTGGCGCAGATAGAGATTCTTCAGGGTTGAAAGATCGGAATTCTCGGAGTTATCAGAGTTCTCGGAGTTCTCCGAATATTCTGAGTAATCGGAGTTCTCGGAGTTCTCGGATTTCATCAGTTTTCTCTCAAACTCCTGTTTTTGTTTTACCAGGCCTATGCTGTCGATGCACTTGTTCATGCCTATGGCATTCTTCCAGTAGTTTGACGACTGCGCATACTTTGAGTCATACTTTATGCGCACCTCCTCCGAGGCATCCATGTGGCGTTTCATCACCTGCTGCTTCACTCCGCGCACCTGCTGTATAGGGTCGTTGAGACAATCGCGCATCTGCTCTATGCCGTAGCTGGAGAGATAGCGGTTGGTGGAACCCGGATAACCTATCGTCATGGCAAAATCTCCCTCCTTGTATCCATCGGTGGACACCGGTATATATAATGGCGTGGAGAGCGGTTTGCCATCCTCATAGATGCGGAATACAGAGAAATCGCACGTCTGGCGCGGCCACATCCAGTTGTCACGCTCGCCGCCAAACTTTCCCAATGACTTCGGCGGTGCCATGACAAGGCGGATGTCGTCATACATACGGTAGGTGGTGGCGTAATATGCGTTGCCTTCATAGAAGGCGTCTATCTCTACATACAGTGTGGTGTCTGTTTCCTTCACTCGTTTTGTCATGGCCTCCTCAAGGGAGTCGATGAGCAGATCACGGTCAAAGTTTGACAGTGTGTCTATGCCAAGCGCACGCAGTGTGTCGGTCACCTCCTCCTGGTTTTTCATAAAGGCAGCAAACAGTCCCTCACAGGGCAGTTCGTCAGAGAGGGAGTCAGCCATGAAGCCATGCAACACATAGTCGTGCTCGGTAGTGGAATGTGAGCGCACGGCCTCGAAACCGCAGTGGTGGTTGGTCATCAGCAGTCCGTTGGGCGATACTACCTCGCCCGTGCAGTAACCGGAGAAATTGACCACGCAGGTGGAAAGCCTGTCAACCAGTTCATCCTTCGACATGGTGAAACCATACCCCTGCATACGCTCATACACTGCATCTGGCAGATTGTAGAGCATCCACATACCCTCGTCGGCGTGAACGGCTGGACACATCATCAACGTCAACGACAAAAAAAAGAAAGCTTTAATGTCTCTTTTCATAAACCTATGCTATTTAACATGCAAAGGTACACTTTTTCCTTGACACGACAAAGGGAAAGGAGAAAAAAATTCCCGAAAGGCCATTTGTAAGCCTTTCGGGAATCATTATTTGTTGTCAAGTCCTCTTTATCAGAGGCTTTTATCCTTAATTACTCATTTCCTACGCCAAGGAAGATGTTGACGATAGCATTGGCGTCAGCCATAGTAATAATACCATCCTCATTCACGTCAGCAGCCACAACGTTGAAATTATTATCAACCATCTGTACCTTATCGGCATCGCTGGCGAGGAAGTAGTTAACAACGGCATTAGCGTCAGCCATAGTAATATTATTGTCGCCGTTCACGTCGCCAAGTACAACCGAAGCTACAGGAGTAATCTCAATGCTGCTGATAAAGATGTTACCAGTGCCAGAGTACTTCTGGAAGGTGTAAACCTTGTCTGCATCGCCAGCCTTCAGACCAAACTCAATGACGTTGGCAACCTCAGGATGCAGTTTCATGTCGCAAACTTCCTTGCCCTCAGCATCCTTTGCGCAATAGTTGACACCGCTTACGTTAACGTAGCAGCTGCGGTCAGGAGTGTTGCCGTTAACCTGCTTGTCAGAAGCAGCGTCGTCAGCATCGATGTTCTTACAAGAGTTCTTAGAGCAGATAACCTTAACTTTGACAGAGTCGCCGGCAGCAACCTTGAACGAGATGTTGGTGTTGTTCATCTTGATGTAACGCTGGTCACCGTCAATCTGATACTGTGCGTCAGTCACTACACCGAACTCGAGGTTCTTAACGAAGAAGTCTTTCTTGTCTGCGCTGATTGCACCATTCTCAACCTTATATACAGTCTTGCCATCAGTAGCAGCCTGAGTAGCCACTTCGTCTACAACCACGTCACCAGCAGTAACCTTGATGGTCTTAGCCTCCTTGATTGCATCCAGCACGTAAACATCCTGTGATGCAGACTTAGAGGTGAATGAACCGTAAGAACCGTTTGAAATCACGCTGTAAGCCTTCACTGTGGCTGACTCTGTCAGTGTAACAGCATCGCTGGCTGCTTCTTCTCCACCATTAAGAGTGTAATAGTTGGTAACATTCTCATACTTTGAAGCAAAAGAAACGTCAGCACCGTTGGCAGTAATAGAAGGAGCGTCGAAGCTGAACTCAACAGGCACGTCATAGTCTGCGCCGACAATCTTCTCTAATAAGGATCCGTCGCCAAAAAGGTCAGAGTATGCCTGGAATCTCACCGTCATGTCACTATAGCACTTGATTGGCTCAGTGTACTTGGTGCTTGCATCCGTAGGATCTGTACCGTCAGTAGTATAGAACACAACAGTAGGAATTGCCGCATCAGAACCTTCCATTACATAATCATTAGCCTTACAGGTAACTTCCTGGAAATACAGACCGTTCTCAAATGTCTGGTCGCCTACCTTTACAGAAGGAGTACCTGGAGTCTCTTTAGCCTCAACGATAAGATAACTTATGTATATCTGATTGTTTGCAGCCACATAGTAAAGACCGTCATCATCAGCAGTCCACTCAAAACGTCCAATTCCTTTAGCCTTAATCTCGGCAGTAGCAATAACGTTAGCTTCAGATGAGAGAGCATTCGTTATTTTGTTACTGGATGCTGTTGGAACTTCCTTAGTAATAGCCGGAAAGCGGGCACTCTGCTTATTATTCTCATAGAATATGATCACCTTTGATTTTGCAGTAAGGCGTATAGCAAAATAATCCTGATTATTCTTTAAGCGCAAAGAATTCATATGAGAGCCATATTCACCATACTTGCTTTTAATCTCAGCAGTTACTACAGCAGTAGTGTCCTGACTGAGATCCACCACTCCCTTGTTGGTAGCTTTGTCATTTCCTGTAGGAGTATAGAAGTAACCACTGCCAAACAAAGCATTTTGAGCGATTTTTTCAGTACCGCTATTAGTGTAATCATCTGCTACAAGCACGTAACTGTGCTTACATAGCTTAACGTCATCGACGGTAGCCGCATTGGCTGCGCCTGACAAGCCCAAAAGGGCTAAACATAGGGTAAATAGTTTTTTCATAAGATAGATATTTATTGATTAATTAAAAAATGTCGGATGCTGTTAAGGCAGATGCCCCATAGGAGCATATGCCTTAACAGCACGATTATTATGTCATTATTGTACCTGTTCTACTATCTGAACATTGCTCTGCTTTACAAGATAGGTCTGCACAGGGGTGTCGCCATAGTGTATGATGGTAATGACTTCCTTAGTGCCGCTCACTGCCATACCACTGAAGATGACAACCTTGCTGACAGCTCCCTTGTCGTTCTTCACATTACGTATGATGCTGATAGCACCACTGGCATCTGAGTATGTGTACTCATAGTATGGTGTCTCTTCATCATTCGACTCATTTACCCACGTACCCTGAGTGGTTCCCTGGCTCATCTTGACCTCGCACTCAGTATCGTTCACGAAGTAGATGCTCTCAACGAAACCCTGTATGTCTTCTCCGTAGGCATTAAGTTTCAGTCCCGTGCCGCGAACCCATGCTGTGCCAGAAAGTGACTCAGGATGTGCCACAGAAGCATCGTCTGTGTAACCGTTCACCCATGAAGGGTTGTTGGTATTGGCATCCTCAAATTCGTTGGCATCGCCACACGAGGCAATGGTCAGCCCCATGGTGAGGGCTGCCATTACTATCATGGATTTTCTAAATATTTTCATAATCTTCATTGACTTGAATGAGAATAAATAATCTTACACTTATTATCTTCTGAATATAGATACGCGCTTTGCACCGGCTGAACCGCCAGAACGCCACCTTGCTGCACCTACACCGTTATTATAGATATCATTGTCGAAGTTCTTGAAGAAGAGGTTGACATTGAAACCTGTGGTAGCAGTGCCGTCAAGGGCATCTGCACGGTGCATGTTCAGTTCGTCAGACGACTGTGCTGCGTGCGGCGGACAAGGCTGATACATCAGTTCTGTAGCAGAGATGTTTGCAACCTTCACGTCGAGTGTGCCGGTAAGTGTAGCGCAGTTGTCCTTGACAAGCTTGCCGAAGCTGTTACTTGTGGTGCTCCATGCATTACCGCTGAAGATCTGGCCGTTGGTCAGGTTGTTGTTGGTTGACCAGTTGTTGTTGAAGTTGAGCTTAATCACTCCGGCAGAACCGTCAGTTTTGCTCTGGGTCTCACGTATGTCGTTACCCCAGAAGCCGAGCACACGCAGGTCGTTGCTCTGCTTACAGAGCACGAAGAGGTTGTTCTCCACATTGAATACAGAACCGTCAGGTATCTGGCGCATCTTGAAGATAGAACCGTCGGCACGCGTGTTGAAGTTGATAAGCGTGTTGTTGGAGAAGGTAATCTTCCACGGACCGTTATCGCGCTGGTTCTCTGTATTCTGTTCACCGAAGAATCCAGGGAACGGACTGTCATAGAATGTATTCTCCAATACCTTGAAGTCCTTGTAGAGGTTAGAGCCTGGCTTGCTGATACCGTCAATCCAGCAATAACCGCCGGCAGTGCTGGTGTAGTAACCACAGTCATAGAAGAGGTTGTTCTTGATGAGAACATGGTTCCATACCTTATAGTTCGGGCCCTGCTCACGAATGAAGCCACGGACGAGACGCTTGAACGAGCAGTTCTCAATCACAAGAGAGTCGAGCGTGACAGCCATACCGTCAGAGAACATATTGAAGAAGTAGTTACCTGAAGCTGAACCGAGTCCACCCTTGTAATCACCTTCATTGAAACAAAGCGGGTTATCGAAGTCGATGTCATAGAATGCCAGCTTCTTCATGTATATCTCACCAGACTCACCTGCCTCAGGCGAACGTCCGAAGGTGAACATTGAGTACGGACCACCGTTCCACTGCTCACCATTGACACACTGACTGAAGATACTACTCTTACCTATACCGCAGATTACGCGAGCACGCTTGCCTGCCGCTACATCCTCAGGACGTGTGCGCAGTACGAAACCCTTTGACGTGATGTCGTTGCCGTCGAGATAATAGGTCTTGCCACCTTCAAGTTCGAAGGTCTGACCCTCTGCATATTCAGTGTTGGAAATAAAGTCATAGAGAGTAGGTGTGAGCGGTGCTGCATTAAACTCAGTAGCACGTGAATATACCTCAGCACGTGCTTCTGTTCGCTCAGGAATCTCAGCAGTAGCCTGCGTAGCCATAAGCTCGTCGTGCTTGAGCAGGATAGGAGGACCAGGCTGACCGTCAGAACGTGCGGTCACAGTGTTGTACTTGGCATCGATAGCCACCTCGACACGAGGGTCGATGGCATCAATCACATACACTGAGTTGGCAGTGAGGCCGTCAATCTTGATATAGCCACGCTCGAAATCTTCCGGAGTAAGCTCATAGCGCTTCCACTTCTCACCCACGGTTGAGTTCGGGTTACTTGGTGACGGAACGACAGTGATGACAGAATAACCTAACTTACCGCCTTCACCGATGTTGAAGTTCTCGTAATAGGCAGCAACCTTGTCCTTGTCAGTCTCACTTGTAATCTCCACGCCCTCAGCATAACCGAGAGACTCGTTGACCGTCTTGTTCAGATACAGGTACATCTCTGTCTCTGTGGTCTGAGCCTGGTTTACATAGATAGCCAGAGGGGTAGGATAACGATCCTGCGTAGGAATGTTGAGATACTCCTGCCACTGGCGCAAGGTGCCGCGGCCGTACCAGTTTGAAGCGTGAGCAAATGTACTGGCATTGCCGATGATGTTTTCATCCTTCTCAGAAAGAGCACGGATGCAGAAACGATAGTTCGTTGAGTACTGCAGGTCTTTGAGCAGAAGGTCAAGCTGGTCAGGAGCGATGATGGTATCGAGCAGCAGGTCGTCTGTTCCCTGTATGCTCTCCCAGGCATCTTGTCCGCCGCTCACCTTTGGCTGCAGCGCCATCTGTATCTGATAACCTGCACAGTTGTTCACACCATACCAGTAAAGGTGTATAGTGTTGCCGTGAGGGTATGCACCGTCAAGTCCACTGTTGTATGGATAGTCAGTACCCTTGCCTCGCGTGTTGTCGCAGATGAACATGGTCATGAACTGCCTGTCTGTGTTGGACGACATATCCTCATCGTCCTTACAGGAACTCACCGACACGACCGTGCTGGCTACCGCGATCAGAAGCATGAATTTATTCAATATCTTTTTCATAAATATCTTGCGTATTGATGTTGTGAAGTTATTAATAACCATAATAGTTCTTGTAAACGCCACCGCTGCGCTGTATCACAGTACGTGGATAAGGCAGTATGTAGCGCACAGCGGGAAGGTCTTCTGCGGCAGGCACCGTAGATGGGAACTGAGTCTGCGCACCATCGCGCATAATCCAGATGTTGTTGTTGCCGTCTGCAAGTATGTAACCATAGAAAGAGTTCTTACACTCGTTCTTCAAACGACCATTGCTGCTGTCGCCCCATCCTGTGTAGAATGATGTTGTTGACCAACCGTCTGCAGAGAATCCACCAGCCGTAATCTGAGATGTCACAGGTTTCTGTGCAGCCTTGTACGGATTGAAGATACGTGCACTTTGCAGCGACTGATTAGGATATGTCGAGAGGACATTATAAGGAGCTTCCTTCTCTATAACATAACCATAGAGTTGGTTTCTAAACAATCTATGAGCGATGATCTGCTGTGCTTGGGTGCCCTCGGTAATGTAGTAACGGTGATAATACACATTGCCAGGAAGCTGGTCAATGTATGTCAAACCGTCGTGCTCGTTGATGGCATCCTCATAGCCTGTCATACCGATAGAGTTCTGTGCCGATACAGAGTAGTAGCGCAGGAAACTGTAAACAATTTCCTCTGCATAGGTGTTTGTGCGGACAAGGTCGCGCCAGCGACTGTTCTCGCCTGCAAACTCCCACTTGCGCTCATTGAGCACTGCCTTCTGGAAGGCATCCTTTGATGCAGTAGCCTCTGAAATGAAATCAGGGTCACCCTGAGGGAACGCACGGTTATGAACTTGCTCCAGACACTCAACAGCCTCTTCCGTAGGTCCGTCGTTAAGTTCGTTGGCTGCCTCTGCATACATCAGCAGCACGTCAGCATAACGCAGATATGGATAGTTGATACCGGTAGAACCCTCAGAAGTGTTTCCGAGTGCAGAACCCTCAGCCGTCCAGAGCTTAGACCATTTGTTGTTGAAGAGTTTGTAATTGTCTTTCACGATAACCAGTGAGTCACGCTGCTGTCCTGATACCTTGTCAATGACATAGGTGTAAGACCAAAGTCCGTTGACGAACTCGCGGCGACGGTCACCATCACGGAAAAGATAACGATAGAGGGCATTCAGTCCTGTGCCACCACCACACTTACCCCATGGACCGGTAGTGGTACCTTCGTATGAGTTGTAGGCTGGGCCCTGGATGTAACCTATGTTACCCGTTGACATCTTTGCAAACGGAAGTTCAAAGATTGGGTCGTCATCATTAACAACCTGATAGTTACACTCATTGACAAACACCTCTTGGAAACTCTGTCGCAGATTGTGTGTACCTGAGTTGATAACTTCACCTGCATACTCGCGGACTATCTCATAATACTCCTTGTAGTTGTCAGGACGCTTCATGGTGCCGTAACTGATACTGCTGCTCTTGTCAGGGCGCAGCGAGTAGCCGCCTGCAGTGAGGGCAATGCGTGCTATGAGTCCCTGAGCGAACTCCTTAGAGCAGCGCTCTACAGTGACACCTGATGTGCTTGACATATAAGGTGCTGCTTCCTTCAGGTCTGCAATAAGCATATCCTGAATATCCTGACGGTCATAGACAGGAATGGTTTCTACACCACGCTCTGTGGTTGGAGTGAACGTGAAAGGCACGTCACCAAACATCACCACGAGGTCATGATATACCATAGCGCGCAGACACTTGGCCTCGCCAATCCACTGCATCATCTCTGGATCACGCTCTTTCTCTCCGTCCTCGCCGATTATATAGTCGCCAGACTGACTGCGGCTGTAAATCAAATCAGAGGCTTCGGCAGAAGAGATGAACTTGTTGGCATACTCTATAAGGTTATAGGCAGCAGTCCAGAACTTGAGTATGTCACCACCCTGCTCGTCGCAGTCAAAACGCTGATAAGCAGTATGTGAATGCTGGTCGGAGGTGTATGTGGTGATATCTACATCGCTGTTCAGCTGGAACTTGCTGAAATATGCGTCACCATAGAGGTTACCCACTAAGGCCTGGGCATATACGCCGTTGAGTGCACGCGTCACCTCGCTCTTCATGCTGAACACGAATTCGGAGTCATAAGAAGACGGTGCCTCCACGTCCAGATAGTTGTCACATGCCGTCAATGAGAGAGCAGCCGCGACAGATAGTATAATATTTCTAATCTTCATATCTTTAATTCTTCTTTTAATCTATATGAGACACTTAGAACGTGATGTTGGTACCGAAAGCGAAGGTACGCGAACGTGGATAACGGTTGTAGTCCATACCGCAGGTAAGTCCTGTCTGTATATCAACCTCTGGGTCATAACCAGAATATCCAGTGATGATGAACAGGTTGCTTGCCGATACATAGAAGCGGGCCTTTGAAATGCCAATCTTCTGTGTAAGGCTCTTCGGCAGTGTGTAACCGATAGTGAGGTCAGAGCAACGCAGGAATGAACCGTCCTCTATGAAATAAGAGTTGGTAATCTTCTTTGTCACGTCTGTAGGATTCCACAGTGTGCGACCCTGGTTGGCCTGCTTGTAGATATCCGTACCACCGTCAACATAGTAGAGGCGATAGAGGATATCACCTGGTGTGCCTGTGAGCGAACCGTCGAGGTCGTTATACTGCCATCCGTTAGCGAAATCGGCAAGCACATTATAGAACTTGTTCTTGTTGCCCTCTGATGACGACAGCGTGTAAGCCGTAGCGTTGTTGATGTCGAAATCGAGCATGTAAGTGAAGTTGGCTGTGAAGTCGAAGTTCTTCCACTGACCACTCAGGCCGAAACCACCCTGTATCTTCGGGTTGGTGTTACCGATGACGGTACGGTCGTTCTCTGTGATGCGTCCGTCACCGTCGAGGTCCTTGAACTTAATCTTACCAGGCAATGTGGCAATACCGCTGTTTGAAGAACCGCTTACGTCGTTGATTACTGTAACATAACCGTCAGCGCGTGGGCCGATGCTGCGCGAGGTGTTGTTGTCGGTTGCACTTGAGCCCCAAGGCAGTGCGATATAGTTGTTCAATGGATCGAAGTAGAACTCATCGAACTGATACAGGCCGTCATATACGAAACCGTAGATAAGGCCTACCTCGTCACCTACCTTCAGACAGTAGTCGTTGTAATCAGACTTCCAGCGGCTGTTGCTCTCCCAAACCACGTTGTCCACGCCGTTGAGCTTGTCAATCTTCTTCTTGTTCCATCCGAAGTTGACGTTTGCAGACAGCACATAGTCTTTACCGCGAAGGATGTCGCCAGAGATAGAGAACTCTATACCCTTGTTGGTTACCTGGCCGATGTTCTGCATCTGGCTGTCATATCCGAGTGTCGGGTCAAGATAACTCTTGTAAAGCAGGTCGCGTGTGGTGTTCCAGTAGAACTCAGGAGTAATCGTCACGCGTCCGTCGAAAAGCACGATGTCAGCAGCGATGTTGCGAGTAACTGTTGTCTCCCACTTAATCTTGCTGTTCTGGAACTTGCTTCCGCCGTTATTGCCATAGTATTTCTCACCGTACTGTGTCTGCTCAGCGAAACCAGGACCACCTGTAGAGTTGATCTGATAGAGCACACGCCACATGTCGCTGTCGATGCGGTTGTTACCCGAAAGACCGATGGCGGCACGCAGTTTCAACTGTGAAATCCATTCATACTGCTTCATGAATTTCTCCTCGCTGATTACCCATGCACCAGATACTGAAGGGAACCAACCCCATTGGTAACCAGGTGCGAACTTGGTGCTGCCGTCTGCACGGAGCGTAGCAGCAAGCAGGTAACGGTGCTTGTAGTTATAGCTGGCCTGTCCGAAGAAAGAAGCCGTGCGGTCTGATGTATTGAGAGCAGTCTCAGTCTTGTATGGAGTACCGAAGCCCATGTTGTTCCATGCCTCACGAGCGGTGAAGTTGAATGGGAAGAGGTGGGCTGTCTGATAGTGCTTGCGTGTCTGAGAGTGGTTGATTTCCTGACCGAGCAGGAACGACCAGTTATGCTTATCGTCAACCGAGAAGTTATAGTTGGCTGTGTTAGTCCATATATAAGAGAACTTCTTGTTGTCATCAAGCTGTGCAAGCGGCAGGTTCTGGTGTTCGTTCTTAGAACCCTCATTGGTCAGTCCGCCCCAGAAGCGGCTCTGATCCTGCCACTGCAGTCCAATGGTAGCCTCCGTACGCAGTGTCAGTCCCTTGATAGGCTTCCATTCAAGCGAAAGACCATTTGTATAGGTATATGTATGCTTGATGAGCTGGTTGATAACGATATCATTTCTTGGATTGGTATATGTAAAGAGGTTCTCCTCGTTAGGATCGGCATAAGTCGGGTCAATATATCCGAACTCACGCAGACCGTTGGTAGGACGATACCTCAGAACGTCGATGATACCGCCTGTACCGATGTTGTCACCACCAGCACCCTCGTCACGACGGAAAGTGAACTTAGGATTAAACTGCATGGTGAGCTTTGGAGAAATCTCCACGTTTGTCTTCACATTGAGGTTGGTGCGGCGTACGCCAGAACCGAGTATGATACCCTTGTCCTCACTGTTGGTAAGAGAAACATTGAATTTCACCTTGTCAGAACCACCACCAATGGTGAAGTTAGAAGAATAGTTCATCGGTGTCTCTCCCATTACCTCATCCTGCCAGTCGTGGCTGGGCAGTGTAGAATACATATCGAGGTCGTATGGGTTGCCAAAGTTTGAACGGAAGAACTTACCGTTGCTTGAGCGAGTACCGTCACACTGGTGCCACTGATACTGGTAGTTGACAAACTGCTGAGCGTTCATCAGGTCGAGTTTCTTGGCAAGGTGACTCACGCTGAGGTTACCGTTGAATGAAACGGTCACCTTACCTGCCTGAGCAGACTTGGTAGTAACAACGACAACACCGTTGCCACCTTTGGCACCATAAATAGCAGTCAGGGAAGCATCCTTCAAGATATCAATAGATGCGATATCCGTAGGAGGAATATCATTGATGTTGCTTACCTGGAAACCATCAACTATATAGAGCGGCTCATTACTCTGTGTAATTGACGTGCCGCCACGTACACGGATGTTGACATCAGCACCTGGCTGACCGTCAACGGTTGTCACCTGCACACCAGAAATCTTACCCTGCAGGGCAACAGCAGCTGATGTAACAGGTACGATTGCAAGTTTGGCACCGCTGACAGAACCTACGGAACCCGTAAGATCCTTACGTGCCTTGCTGGTGTAACCGATAGCTACTACCTCGTTAAGAGTCGTGGCATCATCCTCAAGGACGACATCTACTGATGACTTGCCACCCACCTTAACCGTTGCAGTTTTCATTCCGATGTATGAAACCTGCAAGTCATGCGACGTAGAGGACATCTTAATAGTAAAGTTACCATCAAAGTCTGTCACGGCACCATTCTGGGTACCTTTCTCCATGACGGTAGCACCGATAATCGGCTCACCCATGTTGTCCTTAACGTTTCCCGTCACTGTCTGCGCCTGCACGGATGCACATAACAGCATCAGCATGCCAACGAGCGCATAGCGGACGTTTTTGATTTTTTCAGACATAGTTAGAATTTTGATTAGTATGAAATTTATGTATTATACTTAAGGATTCGTTTTTCTTTTCAGTTAACAATGCAATATATTAGATTATATTCACACTTTTGCACCTCATTTTCCTGTTTTTTTCTTTATGAGGCAAGTTTCCGCAATATGCAATTTGCCTACAAAGTTAAACAAAAATTGACTAAAATTAAATAATTTGATAGTTAATTCGTGTTAAATAAAAGCCTCAACGCATTTTTTTTTCATTAATGAAGCATATTTACCCCATTATTGTTCTGTAAGTGATTAAAATTCATGCCATATGAACATTATATTCACTCTTCTCTGAAGTTCTCCACATTATCAATAGTGATACGTTCTCCATCAGAGTTTTGTATCTTCACATTCTTGAACGTGATGTTCTTGGCATAGTGCATGTCGGCTCCTGCCTTAGTTACAAACAGAGAGTTTTCCATCACCACGTCTGACAGCGGCATCTCTGGCAGTCCATTGAAATAGACTGCACGCTTTGCACCTTGACAGGTGATGTTAGAGATGTGAAGGTCTCTGAAGCAGGGTGTCTCTTCCGTCACCTGCGGTACGGCATCAGCCGCTGACGTGTCGCTGTCCTGTTTGCCGACCACAGGCTTGTTAGCATAGTATAGGCTGAAGGTGAAGGCATCTTCGGCTATGTTCACCATGTTTATATTATCAATGTATATCTTCTCGACCACACCGCCGCGACCGCGCGTTGATTTCATGCGCAGACCTGTGTCAGTGCCGTTAAACAGGCAGTTGGTCACATAGATGTTCCTTGCTCCGCTCGACATCTCCGAGCCTATCACGAAACCACCGTGACCGTGCAGCACCGTGCATCCCTCTATCACCACATTCTGGCAAGGCATCTTCCATGCACGGCCTTCCTTGTCCTTGCCGCTCTTTATGCAGATGGCATCATCGCCCACGTCGAAAGTTGAGTTCTTTATGATGCAGCGGTTGCACGACTCAAGATCCAGTCCGTCACCGTTCTGCGCATACCACGGATTGCGTATCGTCACTCCGTCGATGGTCACATCCTCACACTTCAGCGGATGGGTGTTCCATGCAGGTGAATTGCTCAGCGTGACATCTTGCAGCAACACACGCTGACATTCCGTAAACTCTAACAGCACCGGACGCTGCAGCACACGTCGGGAATCGGGCTGGCCCACCTTACCGGCCTGCTCATCGTCCTTTGCATCGGGATACCACACATTCTTGTGTTCTATGCCTTTGCCGGAAGTGAGGGTATTCCACTGCGCTTCCGTGAACTTGCCCTTCTTCGATGGCCGCCAGTATTGTCCCTGCGCGTCTATCGCACCATGTCCGGTTATTGCCACATCGTGCTTGCGGTAAGCCCACAGAGGAGCCATCTTCTTCTGTGCAGTGTTGCCTTCATAGACTGTGCTCACGTTGGGGTAAGCATCAAAATCAGTGGTGAAGAGTATCAGGGCACCTTGCTCAAGATGCAGTTCAGTGCAGTTCTCAAACTGTATCGGACCGGTGAGCCATATACCTGCCGGTACCACGAGGCGACCGCCACCTTTGCTGTTAAGGGCCTTCATGGCCTTGGCAAAGGCCTCTGTGCAGAGCGTGCCGCCGTCGCCCACAGCACCGAAGTCCCGCAGGTTTACGGAGTAGTTGGGAATATCCGGCAATGCCACGCGCGGCATTTCAAACGGAATGTTCTCTGCTGTAGTGGTGGCGTACCGTGTTTCCGCACTGACACCACAGTATGTTGTTCCTGCGAGCATCACTGCCACGAGGAACTGAAAAGTCTTTTTCATAATCATAGATTTGCTTGTTTATTGTCCGCCTGCAAATATACGAACTATTTCTTGTTCCACCAAAGAACAAAAATCCCAAACATTGCTTATGAACCTATATTCCACCACACAGCACCGTTTTTCCCCACTATCCCCTTCTCTCTCCAAATGTTATAAATACTAAAAGGCTATGACATTGCAGTTGACACGACTAAATTCTTGAATTGCCTAAAAAAAAAGGCCTTTGCTTACAAATCGTAAGTAAAAAACCGTTTTTCGTGACACAAATCCCTAACGGATGTTAAATTCCATAGGGTATCATAATAGCTATGCTTTTACACTGTAAAAGCTATCATATTACACTGTAAAAGCATAGCTATTACAAGGTAATATGATAGCTTTCATTTTGTCAAAGTATGTCAGTAACTTTTGACTACTGCTATATCATTGCCTATTAGAAAGTCACGTTAAGACCAAGCACGAATTGTTTGGAAAGAGGGAAACTGATTGCACCGCCACGTTCAGGGTCATAGCCGTCATCAAGTGCGTTGATGGTGATGAAGTTCTTGAGCGAGCAGTAAACGGTAGCATTCTCCATGCGGAGTGATTTCAGCCAGTTCTTCTCAAGGTTGTATGAAAGGGTGATGTCCTTAATCTTGAAATAGTCAGCCTTCTCATATTGCAGTACTGAGGCATAAGTTGTTTGTCTCAGGTCTGTGATACATGCACCCGGAGAAGGAAACTTAGTATCGGTATTAGTCAGTGTCCAATAGCTTAAGTCTGCCCAGTTGTCATATCCGTTGCTGCCACCGATATAAGCATTCTTCTCGTATGCAAGGTAACCACCGAGACGAGCCATCATCTGTATGCTAAGAGTGAAGTTCTTGTATGAGAATGTATTCGTCATGCCGAGGATAGCATCTGGTGAACGCTGATATATTCTCCTGTCTTGTTCGTTTATCTCGCCATCATCGTTAAGGTCTATAATCTTTATCGTGCCGGGGGTGCCGTAGCCTGTCTTGTGATCCTTGTAGTTACGTACGTCAGGTGCTTTGAAATCCTTGCCCGTGCGAGCCTTATAGTCTGCACAATACTGTTCGTATTCACCTATCCCCCAGCAGTTGCCCACCTCATAGCTGTAGAATGTGCTGATGGGCTGGCCAATAATAGCTGCAGAACTGCCAGCGACAACTTGATTGAAGTTGTCTGTCAACTTTACAATCTCGCTTTTTGCAAATGTAGCAGAGGCATTAACGTCCCATCTGAAGTCCTTGGTTATGACGGGAACGGCATTAAGTGCAATCTCAAGTCCGTGGCCTTTCGTCTTTGCAATGTTACCGTAGGTAGGGAAAGACATAGTCATATAGTGAGCAACGTCATTGTATATCAAGTCATGTGACCTGCTTGTATAATAGTCGATAGAACCACCGAGGCGTCCGTTGAGCAGAGTGAAGTCAAGACCTGCGTCAAATGTTGATGTCTTTTCACATGTAAGATCGGGAACGATTAGAGACGCATATTGTGGGGATGATGTTACAAGTGACATCTGAGCTCTTGTCGTCGCTATAGCAGGATTATTGCCAGAGCCAGACACACCCCATGAGAGGCGCAACTTCAGGTTGTTCAGCCATGAACTTGTCTTCTGCATGAACTTCTCCTCAGTGATACGCCAGCCTGCGCTGAACGAAGGGTATGTGCTCCATTTATACTTATTGCCAAGGATAGAATAACCGTCTGTGCGCAATGTGGCTTGGAAGAGATACCTGTTTTTATATGAATAGTTTGCCCTGCCAAAGAATGAGAGTAAGCTATTATTGAGAGCTGAATTGCTGGTAGAAGAAGAAGTTTCTGTTGTCGAGAGCTCATAGAAAACATTGTTAACTGATGTATTTGTATATTCCTCATCTATATTATAATGAGAATATTCGTTGCCTATCATAAGATTTAGACCATGCATGCCTCCGAAATTGACATCATAGTTGGCTGTATTCTGTATGACATACTGTGTGGCAGATGTTTCATTCTCAATTATACTTGTGGTATGTGAACCTTGAAACCTTTCCATGCTGTTGGCATCTTTGTATAGATAATTGTCATATTTTGTGTAATCAAGGTTGAATGACGTCTTCCATATCAAGTTCTTTAAGAAATTGATTTGTACGTATGCCCCACCAAAGAAGTGTTTTGTATCGATATTATGCTTATAGTTTCCGTTCTCATCCATAAGCGGACTTATGTTGGAAAAAGTCATGAAATCAGGTGTAGGTATGATGTCACCTGTCTGACGGTCGTATGCATGCGTAAGTGAGGTCAGGTTGATGACAGATTTAAAGAGGTTGCTGTTACGCTGGTCATTGTCCTTGTGAGTATATGACAGGTTAGTGCCAATCTTGACGATGTCATCAAAATTGTGGTCAGCGTTGACACGTGCGGTATAGCGTTTGAGCTGATCACCCTTTATTGTGCCGCGGTCATCCATCAGTGAGAGCGCCGCATTGAAATTCGTATTTTTGTTACCGCCATTTACGCTGACGTTATAGTTCTGCGATACAGAGTTTTGCTGTAGCAGTCCAAGCCAGTCAGTAAATTCTCCATTTGCCACAATATCATTCACTGGTGTACCGTCGGGTGACGAATAGTAGAAATCATAGGTAGATAAGTTTGACTGTCCCCAGTTGCCAGAACGATAGTCATTTATATAGTTTTGGGAATCTATCCATCGTTGCACTTCCCTGGTTCCGTACATGCCCTTCACTGGTTCCGTTATACTGTTGAACGACCAGTTTGCATCAAGATTTACGTTTATCTTGCCTGCCTTGCCACGCTTTGTATTGACAATCACGACTCCATTGGCACCCCTGGAGCCATAGATGGCGGTAGAGGCAGCATCCTTCAGGATATTTATAGACTCTATCTCTGATGCAGGAATGTCAAATGAAGAGAGGTACTCTGCACCGTCAACGATGATAAGCGGGTCGTTATCCATAAAAGAGCGATAGCTACGCAACAGCATACTGATGCCGGCACCGGCCTCACCGGAAACCTGCTGTATATCCATGCCTGGCACTTTCGCCTGCAAGCCTAGCAGGGCATTAGCATTAGCTACCTTGCCAAGGTCCTCCGCCTTGACTGAAGTGATGCAACTGATAATGTCATCCTTACTCATCGTGCCGTAACCTACTGCTACGCTGTTGTCATTGTCTTCATTACTGTTTATTGACTGTGCACTGACGGTGCCTGTCATCATGGCTACTGAAACCATCAGCGCATAGCGTGAACTTCTATAAAACATTGTGATAAAAAAATATTAATTTTGCTCTATTATAATAAAAAACTAATACCCTCTTCTCCAAATTCCCTAGATACTTTGGATAAGCATCGCGTATTCTAATTAATGACGAAATTTCCCTTTTTAGTGTTTTTTCGTCATTAACAGTATAAGCACCGCCGTCACAGAAAATGTGGCGGCGGTGCCGATATTATATTATTAACCTAACATTGTATTAATATCCAGGGTTCTGCCAGAAACCTTCGTCCGTAGCACTGTACTGCAGCACACCGTTGGCATCCTGCACGACAGCCTTGTCAACACGGTTTGTAACTGCCATCATCTGAGCCTCTGGTATTGGGCGATAATAGTGCTTCAGTTCAATGTTTCCAGATGCATCACCATTGCGGGCCTGAACGTACTCAATGAGTTTGTGTGTACGCTTCAGGTCGAACCAGCGCTGCTGCTCACCACAAAGCTCAATAGCACGCTCCTCAAGGATGGTGTTGATGTCAACGTCACCAGAGAGGCTGTTGTCCTGACCGTCGATGGCACGAGCTGCACGGAGTTCGTTAAGTGTAGCGAGAGCGTCACCGCCAGTCTGGAGCTCACACTCTGCCTTGATGAGGTACATCTCAGAGAGACGGAACACGATAGCGTCACGATAAGTGATGTCATGTGTAGGATACTTAGCATTGTACTGGTCGTCAAGGAACTTCTTAAGACCTGGGTAAGACTTCCAACCACCGATGTTCACATTGTTGTAACGTCCGTCACCATATACGTCAGAAACTGCCTTTGCTACCTTTGTTGTCTTGGCTTTTGACATGTCTTTGTTGTCATATACTGGGATATCACCACCAGTAGCAAACTGCAGACGATAACGACCCTTTGCCCACTCCTGCAGAGCCTGACCTTCTGGACTGTCACCATCGAGAGCTGAATAATAGATAGCTGTATCACCAGCGTTGAAGTAGTTACCATCCTGTGCATAAGCCTCATCAGGATCTGTCATGAACTGACCCATGTTTGGATAGTATGCCTTAGCATTCTGCTCCAAATCCTGTGGCACGTTGTAGTGAGTCAACAATGTACCCTCTGCTCGCTGATCGGTAGCACGTGAAGCCTCAAGTGTACGCCAGAGATAGAGTGAAGGCAGGTAACGTGTGAAGCCACGTCCGTATGGAGAATAGAACTTCTCAACATTTACATTCTGACCTGTCTTGGCAGACTTAACAAATGTATTCTTTTTAGCATCACCCAATGTACGTATGAATACATTGTTATCTGCATTGCTGTTACCTCCGAGTCCGTCCTGCTTAACACCGTTTGACCACATTGACACAAACATAAGGTTCATAGCTGAACCACCACGGCTGTAGCCTGTACGTGTAATGAGAGAGTTATAAGCATTCATGTTATCTACAGTAGAGTTATAGCGGTAAGGAATACAGTTTGCCGTAGAGAGGTCGTTATCATAGTAAACACCCCAGATAGCCTCCTTGTTATCCTGCACAGCCTCGTTGTTGAGGTTCCACACGTCAGAATAACGGCTATAGAAAGAAGCACCAGAGCCTGCAATTACTTCTTCTGCAGCTGCCTGTGCCTCTGCATAGAGGTCAGAATGACCTTCTATAGCATCCTTGCCCAGCCATGAAGCAGCATAGAGAGCTACGCGAGCCTTCAACGCAACAGCAGCATAATAGTAAGCACGTGCCTGCAGACCACCATTCTTTACTTTGTCTGTGAAGCCTGCATTCTTGAAGTGCTCAATAGACTTGTCTATATCTTCAAGGATGTTCTTATAAACTACCTTCTCTGGAACACGTACCTGTTCCATATTCTGAGCAGTTATAGGCTCAGTGTTATATGGGATAGGACCCCATGTGGCAACCATCTGTGAATAGTACAGGGCACGGCAGAAGAGAGCCTCACCATAGTACTGATGCTTTTTGGTGTCATCAATGTTAATGTTTGACTCTGTATATTTCAGTGCATTGTTACAGATGTCAACACCATCATAGAGCAACTCCCAATAATGGTCAAAGCATGGGTCATCAGACGTATTGCCATTTAGTGATGCTGCAGAGAAATTATATGTTACAAGCGATGACTGCTTATTGTCAAATCCACCAAGGAAGAGGTCAGTGCCACACTCCGTCAGACCGAGACCTGCCTCTTTACCCCACCAACCACGTGAGGCAGCATAGCAAGAGTGAACCAAACCCTCTATGCCATCTATTGTACCATATGTGTTTTCTGCCGTAGCACCTGTCTTGTTCTCCTCGTCCAAGAAATCAGAACAAGAAGTCATGGATGCAAGCGCAGAGGCTGCCAACATTAAACCTAATATCTTTTTCATAATATTTCTTCGTTTTCTTTTGAATTTCTTAAATTAGAATGTTACGTTCAAGCCAAGCACGAACTGCTTTGCAAGAGGGAAGTTGATAGAACCGCCGCGCTCTGGGTCATAGCTATCATTATCAAGAGCGTTGATAGTGATGAAGTTCTTCAGTGAGCAGTAAACACGCGCATTAGCCATGTGGAGAGCCTTCAGCCATTCCTTCTCAAAGTTATAAGACAGTGTGATATCCTTAATCTTGAAGTAGTTTGCCTTCTCATATCTCAGAGCTGTCTTGTATGTAGTATAAACAGTCTTGAGCGTATTGTCATTAGCACCTGGAGAAGGGAACTTGGTTGCTGTATTTGTAGGAGTCCAGTAATTGATGTCAGCCCAGTTAGCATCACCATCGTCAAGACCAAGAGCGTTGTTCTTGTCGTATGCGAAATAACCACCGAGACGTGCCATCATCTGTATGCTCAGAGAGAAATTCTTATATGAGAATGTATTTGTCATACCAAGTATGGCCTTTGGTGAACGGTTATATACGCGCTTGTCGTTTTCATCAATTGTACCGTCATCATTGAGGTCAATAATCTTCATTGTACCCGGAGTACCGTAAGCAGCCTTAGCCGCCGTAGGAGGTGTAAAATCTTTACCTGTACGCGCCTTATAATCCTCACAATACTGTTTATATTCTCCTATGCCCCAGCAGTCACCTACCTCGTAGTCATAATAGATGCTGATAGGCTCGCCTACGATGTAACCAGTCTGTCCTGAGATATTCTTTTCTAATCCATCAGCCAGTTTTGTTATCTCATCATGAGCAAATGTTGCAGATGCATTGACATCCCATCTGAAGTCCTTGCTCATTACAGGAACTGCATTGAGGGATATTTCCAAACCACGTCCCTTTGACTCACCGATATTAGAGAGAACAGAAGTGAACACAGAAGAAGCAGGAGCTGCCTTATAATAGAGCAGGTCGTATGTCTTGCTCCAATATACGTCGATACCACCACCGATGCGTCCATTGAGGAAAGAGAAATCAAGACCGAGGTCGAAAGCAGATGTCTTCTCCCATTCAAGTTCAGTGTTACTCATGAACATAGGTATGAAGTCTGTAGCAGAATTAGGTGTAGTTGCATACACCGTTGCCATTGTCTGGTATGGTGAAACGGCAGCATTACCTGAGAGGCCCCAAGAGAGACGAAGCTTCAAGTTGTCCAGCCAAGACTTTGTGCCCTGCATGAACTTCTCCTCTGTGATACGCCAACCTGCGCTGAGTGATGGGAAGTAACCCCACTTGTGACCTTCTGCAAGTACAGAAGAACCGTCAGCACGGAGAGAAGCCTGGAAAAGATACTTGTCTGCGTATGAATAGTTCACACGACCGAAGTATGAAAGCATTGCACTCTTTGTGTAGTCAGAACCATAGTTCACATCTGCACTAATCTTTGTAACATCATAGAACGTACTATTGAAGAAGTGGTTCTTACCTGCAGTACCTGTCAGGTCTAAACCTTCTGATACAGTCTGGAACATTTCATGACCAAGCAAGAAACCAAGGTTGTTCAACTCGTCAAGTGCAAGGTTGTAGTTAAGAGTGTTCTGCCAAGTAAACTTTGTAGAAACTGCCGTAGCATTTGATATAGCAGTTGTAGAAGGTGATTGGAAACGACCTACAGACTTGAAGTCCTGATACGTACCGGTGCGGCTGTTTGAACGGTCAACAGAGAGTTGTGACTTGAACACCATACCCTTGATGATGTTTGCCTGAGCGTATGCACTGCCAAGGAAACGTGTAGTCTCAACGTTACGTGAATAGTTCTCACCCTCGTCCATGAGCGGATTAACATGGGCTGCATACCAAATATTAGGTGTCTCTATGATTGAGCCGTCAACAGCGCTATAAGCATGCGCAATAGAAGTCATCTTACGTGTAGCATTGAACACACCACCGTTACGTGCATCGTGATCCTTGTATGTGAATGCGAAGCTACCACCTACCTTGAACACCTTGTTGATGATATGGTCAACATTGAAACGACCATTGTAGCGGTTCATCTTATCATTCTTCATCAGACCACGATCAGACATGAGTGCGAGAGAGAGGTTGAAATTTGTCTTCTCATTACCACCCTGCACACCAATCTCATAGTTCTGAGTGGTTGAGTTCTGGAAGATATAGTCGTACCAATCAGTATAGTCACCATTAGCAATCATGTCGTTTATGAGCGTACCATCATCCAATGACTGCTTACCGAAGTCATAAACACCAATGTTTGACTCACCCCAGTTGCCTGATTTGTAATCTTTCTGATAGTTTTCACGATCGGTCCAACGCTGAACTTCCTTCTCACCATACATAGCCTTGACAGCAGCCGTCGGACTGTTGAATGACCAGTAAGCGTTGAAGTTTACGTTGGTCTTTCCTGCCTTACCACGCTTTGTTGTGATGATGATGACACCGTTTGCACCCTTCGTACCATAGATAGCAGTAGAAGAAGCATCCTTCAGAATGTCCATTGACTCAATATCTGAAGCTGGGATGTCGATTGTAGAACCATACTCTACACCATCAACAATGATGAGCGGAGAGTTAGAGGCTGTAACAGAACGCATACCACGGATATTGATACTGTTCTTGCCGCCTGCTTCACCAGAACTCTGCTGAACGTCAACACCTGGCACCCTTGCCTGGATAGCCTGCAATACGTTAGCACCTGCTACCTTGCCGATGTCTTCCATCTTTACAGATGCTACTGAACCGGTGAGGTCCTTTTTCTTCATGGTGCCGTAACCTACGACAACGACGTCGTTAAGGGTCGTGGCATCATCCTCGAGTTTTACCTCAAATGAAGACTTGCCGTTTGTGGCAATGGTCTGTGGCTTCATGCCGACGTATGAAACGTTAAGGCTTCCACCGTTCTTGAGGTCAAGAGTGAAGTTACCATCAAGGTCGGTAATGGTGCCATTCTGAGTACCTGACTCCATTACGGTTGCTCCTATGACAGGATCACCGTTGGCGTCTTTAACCGTACCACTGACTTTCTGCGCCCACGATGAACTGGCCATCATAACCAGACCTGCTGCTAGCGCCAAGCGGATAGTTTTTGATTTACCAAACATAAAATTAGTAAGTTAGTTAATATTACAATTATAAAATTTGTTTCTTTTTTGAAACATTGTTATTTTTCGTAGTATATATTCTTCGTAGTATTGTAAGAATACCTATTTTGCAATGTATAGTTAGCAAAAAGCCGAATTTGGCACAAAATTAATTAATTTTTATCAATTACCACTAATTTTGTCTATTAATTTTTGTTAAATCAGCAAAATTCCTTTGATTTTCATCAATCCAAGGTCATTAAGGAAACAAAAAGCTCGCTGACACATAAAAAGTGTCAGCGAGCTTATAGTCTTTAACGTATATTTGTACAATCAAATATTACATTCTTTCCATTATTACCATGCCTGACCGAAGCCGTAGCCATTGAGTATGCCTGCAGTGGCAACAACATTGGTAGAGAATGGGAACAGATAGATTGGTGCACTTTCGTAGTCATACTCTGGGAAGAGGTTGTCAAGATACTCGGCCTTGTTGGCAACAATCTGAGAACCCCAAGCTACTTTCTTGTAACCGTCAGCTGTCAGTGCAGCTGCATCATCAACAGGTGCGAAGAGTCCCTGTATTGCAAGGTTACTCTTGGCGTTAGAGTTGTATGCAGTGAAGTCACTTACATACTCCCAGTCGTGCTGTCCGCGCCATGCCGGGAAGAGTACTGGGTTTGTCTTGTCAGTGCAGATACCCGGTGTTACGCGTGATGAGAGATTGTATGGGGCAGCCGTTGGGTCAACAGCCTTGGTGTATATATCAGAAGAGATAACGTTGCCGTTCTCGAATGTATATGAACCGTCAGCCTCAAGACCATCTATCATTTTCTTTGTGAGTTCCTTGATTTCTTTTATCTTCTCTGCTATGAGACCAGTGCGGATAAGCGTCCAACGACGGTCACCCTCGCCAGCGAATTCAAAGCCACGCTCGTCAATGACAGCCTTGAAGAGGTCGCCCTCTTTGGCTACAAATTCATCTACATCGTTTGTGCCCATGGCACGTGTGCGTGTCTTTGCAAGATATTCCTTAGCTTTAGCCTCGTTACCCAAAACTGCGTATGCCTCAGCAAGTCCGAGATAAACTTCAGAGATACGCATATAAGGAGCATTGATACCAGAGCGGCGCTGGTTAGCAGTCCATACCGTTGACTGGCGGTTCTCGTCGAACTTGCCGCAAGCGATACCGCCACCCTTTACTGTAGAACCAGGAGTGAAAGGAATAAGAGTTTCATAACCCTTACCGTCAGAACCTGTTACAGAGCAGCTGATGTCGCGACGTACGTCGTTTGGATCGAACATACCATAGTAGAAGGCAGGGTTGATACGTCCCTGACCGTAGCTCTTACATGGGAAAGCCTTTGACGAACCGCCTCCAGAAGGACGACCGAGAGAGTAAGAACGTGGGTCGTTGCCACTTGCACCTTGAGTGAATGTCTCTTCATAGATTGACTCATTGGCGAAGCCTGTGTCGCTGCCATGAAGCTGAGTGAAGAAAGCAGAGTAGTCATTTGCATTGAATGTAACAGCACCAAGGTTCTCCAAACACTTCTCGTATGCGTCCTTAGCAATTTCATAGAGATTCTTGTAATCAGAACGACGAGCATAGTAAGCATTACCTGCGTTTGCATTAGGCTTACCCTTTGTCTCAAATGTCAGAGCATTGCCCTGTCCGTCATGATATGCAATATCAGGACGACGTGTCTGATAACCAGCTGCTTCAAGAGCCAGACGACCGATGAGTGCATAGGCATAGGTCTTTGAGAAATAAGTCTTGCCATTTGCTTCTACTGGCTTCATCTTCGGAGCTGCGGCCTGCAACTGCTGGATAAGTATGTCGTAGATAGAGTCGCGAGAAGCTAGTCCAAGTGCCTTGTTGCCATGTTCTGGCAGATAATATGGTACGTCACCATAGTACTTAATCAGCTCACGGTATGCGGTAGCACGCAGACACACAGCCTCGCCGTATATCTCGCCTACTTCAGTAGCACCGTCGGTAGCCATTGCTGCGCTGAATGTTGGCAGATATTTCTCCATACCTTCGATAATAGAGTTAGCACGGCTTACAACTACATACAGCTTTGCGTATGGGCTGTTTGGCGCTTCCTTACCGTATGTTATAGGGTTATATGTCCCTGCGACAGTACCGTTGAGATAGAATGACTCGGGTTGATGACGAGGCAGTTGGTTTGCAAAACCCTCTGGGTGACGCATGATGTCAGAACCTGCAATGTCGAGTGCATAAAACAGTCCATCACCGAAAATCTGACTGCTGACACAATCGTGCCACTGCACGTATGCTCCCTTAAGAGCTGCATCAGTAGTATTTATCGTAGAAAACACGAATGAATCATCAGCTGTTGACACAGAATTGGTTTCTAGATAGTCATTACAAGATGACATACCTGCAATTACCATTCCTGCCAATGCAATATTTTTAATTTTATTTTTCATTTTATATATCTCCTTAATTGTTTAGAATGCTACGTTAAGACCAAATGTGAATGTACGGCTCTTTGGATAAGAGCGGAAGTCGTAGTTGGTCGTTGGGAAACCTGAGTAGCTTGAGTCTGCTGTAGGACTTACGTTCACGTCTGGATCAAGTCCGCTGTATGACTTAATGCAGAAGAGATTGCCAGCTGTGAAGTAAACACGTGCATTGCTCAGAGCGAGCTTGTTAATCCATGCTTTCGGGAATGAGTAGCCAATGGTAAGGGTTTGCAAACGCAGGAAAGATGCACTCTCAATGAAATCAGAGCTTACGATGCCGTACTCAGAGTAGGGAGCAGCGTATGTTGCACCGGCATTGAGCGCAGCGAGTTCCACAGGATCGTTAACAAGGTAGATGTCACCATTGTTGTCGATTCCGTATGATTTCCATGTCTGTGAAGCCTCAGCAAGACGTGAGTAGCCAAGACCAGTGTCCTTATTACCCATCATGTCATACATCACGTTTGCATTGTAAACCTTGCCACCGAGTTGGTATGCAAAGTTGAGAGTGAAGTCCAAACCTTTGTAATTTCCGTTGAAACGGAAACCACCAGTGTGCTTAGGTGCTGTGCGGCCGATAATCTGCTCCTTAGCTGTAGCCTTCTGTGCGCCTGCCTCTGCGTCTGTAGCCTCAAACTTAGGAGCGCCAGGGAATGGACAGGTGTTCTTGCTGTCGTACTCAGAGTTGAGCTGAAGCAATGCCTTAGGGAAGTTACCTGCGGTAGCTACACCCTTAACATCGTCTTTCAAGGTGTACTTACCTGTCGCAGCATCGTAGTTGAAGTCGTCAACAGTGAAGTAGCCGAGACTCTTGTAGCCCTGAATAAGACCTACAGGCTCGCCCTCTCTTACGATGTAGTCGTAGTTAGGCAGACGTGTGGTAGAACCCCAGTTTGTGTGTGCACTTGCAATGACGCCATCAGCCAGTTTCTCTACGTTGTTAACGTTGTAGTTGTATGTCAGACCAAATGTAAGGTTGAAGTCCTTTGTCTTTACAATGTTATAGTTGAAGGTGAACTCTATACCCTTGTTTGAAGTCTCAGCAACATTCTGGAACTGATATGAGTAACCAGTTGTGCAATCAACAGGCACGAGCATCAGACAGTCCTTGGTGTTGTTCCAGTAGAAGTCAACAGCACCATTGAACTTACCGTTGAAGAAGCTGTAGTCAAGACCAAGGTTGCGAGATATGGTTGTCTCCCACTTCAGGTCAGGATTACCCATTGTAGATGATGGATTGTAGGTTGCAACAGCTTCTCCATTGATTGTGGATGTGGCTGTACTCCAAGGGGTAAGGAATGCCAATGCGTCAATGCCATCATTACCTGATGAACCGATAGAGAGACGCAGTTTCAAGTTGTCGAGCCAGTTCTTGGTGCTTGCCATGAATGGTTCCTCGCTGATACGCCAGCCGAATGCGGCTGCAGGGAAGTAACCCCAATGGTTATCCTTGCTGAACTTAGAAGAACCGTCGGCACGCATGGTACCAGTGAAGAGGTAACGCTCAAGGTATGTATAGTTCACGCGACCGAACCAAGAGATAGTGTGTGAAGGAATACCAATGTTTGACTTCACGTAACTCTGGCCAGACTGTGAGTACATGTTAATGTTGCCGAAAGCCTGCTCCATTGTCCAAAGTTCAGGATAACCAACACCATATATCTGGTATGAGTTTGACTTGCTTGAGAGTACCTCGTTACCTACCATTGCATTAAGGCTGTGGTTGTCGCCAAGTCCCTGCACGTCATAGCTTAGAGTTGTGTCCCAACGCACGTTATAGCCATCGCCGTTTGTCAAGTTCGCTGTGCTGTACTTCTGACCCTGAGTGTTACCTCCGTTCCAGTTCTGAGTCTTTGACCAGTTGCGTCCTGTCATCAACTCTGTCTTTGCTGTAAAGCCGGGGAATGCCTTCCATGTCAGAGAGGTATTCAGGTTCAAACGATAGATGTTACGCAGGTTCTCGTAGTCATTCAAAATGTCAACAGGATTGTATGATGACTCGTAGCTTGAAGAGCCCATACCGAGGTCTGTAGGATCACCGCTGCCAAGTATGTTGTCAACTGGCGCAAAACGGTAAGATTCCGTAGCATACTCATATCTGTTGCCCTTGAATTTCATCTCGCTGTAACGAGCGTTTACGTCGAGTGTAAGAGTCTTTGCCAGTTCCTGCTGCAACTTCATGTTGATGTTCCAACGTTGGAAACCTGAATTTATGAGGGCTCCGTCCTTGTTCATGAAGTTTACTGCTGCAAAGTACTTCGTGCGTTGTGTGCCGCCACTTACAGAGAGGTCGTGATTCCAAGAACCAGAGTTCTGGAGTACATCCTCCATGTAGTTGTGAGCAGACTGTGACTTGTACTCATCAAGATGATTGCCGTATGCAGAACCCAAGCCAAAGAACTTTGCCACGCCATCACCATTCTTGGTGTTGTATGCTGTAGCGTATGACCAGTTACGGTAGATGTTGTCGTATGGTGTTTCGACATCAAGAATCTTTGGTTTTGCAGTAATCTGGTAGTACATACCGTACTTCACTTGTGCCTTACCCTCCTTGGCCTGCTTTGTGGTAATAAGGATAACGCCGTTAGCACCGCGTGCTCCATAGATGGCTGTTGATGCAGCATCCTTCAGCACGTCGATAGACTCGATGTTATCGGCAGGAATATCGTCAATACGACTCACTGGCATACCGTCAACAATGTAAAGAGGTTCGTTAGACTGTGTGATGGAACCGCCGCCACGTACGCGAATTGACTGCGTGGCACCAGGACGACCGTCCTGTGAAATGACATTCACACCTGAAAGTTGGCCCTGAAGTGCCTCTGCCACGTTGGCAACTGGATTTTTTGTCAGCGACTCACCAGTGATTGAAGCTACCGAACCAGTCAAGTCCTTACGCTTCATGGTGCCGTAACCTACCACAACGACGTCGTTGAGGGTTGTGGCATCGTCCTCCAAGGTAATGTTGAAGCTTGACTTGCCTGAAGTGCTGAGCGTCTGAGGCTTCATGCCTACATAGGAAACGTCAAGGCTTCCGCCTTTCTTCAGGTCGAGGGTAAAGTTACCGTCGAGGTCTGTCACCGTACCGTTCTGGGTACCTTTCTCCATAATCGTGGCACCGATGACAGGATCACCATTGGCATCCTTTACCGTACCACTGACTTTCTGCGCCCACGATGAACTGGCCATCATTACCAGTCCCGCTGCGAGCGCCAAACGGATAGTTCTTTTTTTACCAAACATAAAATCGTACGTTAGTTAATATTGATTTATTTTTACAAAGTTTTTCATATTCGCCTACAAAGTTACAAACTTTTCTTTTTCCTTGCAAATTTATTTTTGAAAAAAAATATTATGATATCCAGAACCTTTTGCAATATACTAATCATTAGATATTCAACATTTTTTTTCTGTAATTATTTCTAATTATAAAAAAAGTTAGTAATTTTGCAATCAACTTCGCTACGCTCAGAGTGAATAGTGAAAAATCCCATCCGGATAAAAATTGTGAATTATGAATCCGCATAATCCGCACAATCCGCGGTAAAGGTAAAATAAAATATTACGAAAAATGAAAACGATCTGCAAATACATCTCCGACTATATGGGAGTGCTGGTGCTGCTGTCGGCTGTGGTGGCACTGCTGTGGCCCGGCGTGTTCTGCAACGTCAAGCCTACCGTCATCAATCCGCTGCTGGGCGTCATCATGTTTGGCATGGGACTGACACTGCGCTGGGAGGATTTCCGCGTGGTGTTCACGCGTCCGAGGGACGTCATCATCGGCTGCATGGCGCAGTTTACGGTGATGCCCCTGCTGGCATGGACACTGGCACGGCTGTTCTCCCTCGACGAGGCCCTGACCGTCGGCGTGGTGCTCGTGGGCTGCTGTCCGGGCGGCACGGCATCCAACGTCATCACCTATCTTGCCAAGGGCGACCTCGCACTGTCGGTGGGCATGACGGGCGTTTCCACAGTGCTGGCTCCCGTGATGACACCGCTGCTGGTGTGGCTGCTGGCCGGAAAGACGGTTGACGTAAACGTCATGGGCATGCTGCTGAGTATTCTCTGGGTGGTGATACTGCCCATCGTGGCAGGAATAATATTGAAAAGACTGTTTCCACGACTGACATCGGCTGCCACGGCTTACCTGCCGGCACTGTCGTCGATAGTCATCGCCATAATCGTTCTCATCGTCATTGCCGCCAATGCCGAGAAACTGCTCGGCAGCGGAATGATAATCATCGCCGTGGTGATGCTCCACAACGTCTGCGGACTGTCACTTGGCTACGGCATAGGACGGTTGCTGCGCATGTCGCCGACAAAGCGCAAGGCCGTGAGCATAGAGGTGGGCATGCAGAACTCCGGACTTGCCTCCAGCCTCGCCACGCTCCACTTTGCCGCCTATCCCATGGCCACTATACCCGGTGCCGTGTTCAGTGTTTGGCACAACATCAGCGGTGCACTCGTGGCACGATGGTTTGCAAGGGAGAGCGGTCCCACTACTGAACGCTGAGCCAGATGTTCATGAAACGGTCATAAACGATGTAGCCCTTGTCTGAGCGGCAGACGTATTCATTATCCAAAAGAAAAGCAAGGGCTTTGTTCACACTGCTGCTGCCCTTCAGGCTGTAGCGCTGGATAAACGCCGACGAGTTGATGGCGCCTACACAGCCTTCCTTGGCAATAGCCCTGAGCAGGTATGCCTGGTTCTGCGTGAGCGAGGCATAGTGTTTCTTGTATTCCTCAGACTCTGACTCCACAATCCTGTTTACGCACTGCAATACGTCGTCGTTGGTGATGCAGTCGGACGAACACTCATAGAGATGGTTCAGTATGTTCTGAACATACCATGTATGTCCGCCAAACAGACTGTAAACGTAGTGGAACACCTCTATCGAGAGTTTCTTTCCTGCACCGAGCATGTGCTTGCGTGCGAAGCTGTAATACGACTCTTCGCTGATTACACTGAGTCGCATCTTCTCCGTACTGCGATAGAACGGCCTGCGGGGGTTGCTGAATATATCGTCCATGATATCCTGCTTGCTGCCAGAGAAGATAAACCTGACATTGGGGCACTGCTCCACATAGGAACGCAGCAGGGCCTCCACTCCTGTTTCTGCATATTCCACCAACTGCTGAAACTCATCGATGGCCACATAACATTCCTTGCCGCTCCTGCGCATGTATTCGAATATCTCGCCCAGCACTTCCTCTGCATACTGTGGCAGAAACTCCAGACTGACCTGCGACTGCCCCATCATGTCGGCAGAGAATACCAGCCGTGCACTTCTTATGGTGCCCGCAGCCATTCCTAGTGCCTTCTCTGGAGAAGAATCAAGCCTGCCTATCACGGTGCGCCCAAACAGACTGACAAAGTCGGCCAGGCTGTGGGTGGCGAATATGTCCATATAGAAACAGTAAACACCGCTGCCCTTGCTGCCGATGCGGTTGAACACATGCTTAATCAGCGTGGTCTTGCCCATGCGGCGCGGAGCCGTCAGCGTGATGTTGCGCCCATTGCGGAGCGACGACGTAAGTTGCTCGGTTTCTATCTGACGGTCGCAGAAATACTCTGGTCCATCATATCCAAAGAGTACGAAAGGATTGTGTATATAGTTCATAGTCATTAGTTTTATATTGTAGCACTTTTAGTGATATATTTTTGATGTTACAAATTTACAATCTTTTTTTCTAACCTCCAAATGTTTTTCAAAGAAAATTTTCATTCCATTATTTTTTCACAAAAACAATGACGCAGTTTTATAATGATGGAGGGCAAAGAAAAAACAGCCACATTACGACGTATAAAGTAATGTGGCTGCTATGGTTTTGTAATAAGATAGCTTTTACAGTGCAATATGATAGCTTTTACGATGTAATATGATAGCTTTTACAGGGTAATATGATAGCTTTTACAAAGCCTTGATTTATTTACAGTTACAACACCCGTTGCAGGTGCCTGCGGCACTGCATGACTTGCAGCAGCTTTTCTTGCCGCCACCGCGCCGCAGTGAGCGCATCACCATCAGAGCCGCAAGGATGACGATAGAGAGAAGTATGTAGGAAACAACGTTCATACAGTTTTTGGTTTACTGTTTACTGTTTATTGTTTACTGTTTACCGTTATGAGTTTATAGTTGCGCAATGTTATACACTATCAATGCGGCGACGTATGCTATGAGGCACTGGAAGACTACTACGGTCAGTGCATCGCGTCCACCGAGTTCGCGGCGTATGCTGGCAATGGCGGCGGCACATGGAGTATAGAGCAGGCAGAATACCAGCAGCGACAGTGTGGCGGCGGGCGTGAGTAATGCCTGCAGGGCTGTCATGGAGCCTCCTGTCAATACGCTCAGGGTGCTGACAACGCTTTCCTTGGCAAGGAAGCCTCCCACGAGCGAGGTGGTTATGCGCCAGTCGCCGAAACCGAGAGGCGAGAACACTGGTGCCACCACTGAGGCCACGCTTCCGAGTATGCTCTCTGCCTGGTCTTCTACCAGCTGCAGGTGCCATGAGAAGCTCTGCAGGAACCAGATGGCGAGAGTGGCAAGGAAGATGACGGTGAAGGCACGCTGCAGGAAATCACGCGTCTTGTCCCACAGCAGCATCAGCGTGGTGCGGACGGATGGCATACGGTAGTTGGGCAGTTCCATGACAAACGGCACTGGCTCGCCCCTGAACACCGTGCGCTTGAGCACCAGCGCCACAAGGATACCCATGATGATGCCGAAGAGGTAAAGGCCACACATCACCCATGCGGCTGCCTTCGGGAAGAAGGCGGCACAGAAGAAGGCGTAGATAGGCATCTTTGCCGTACACGACATGAAGGGCGTGAGCATGACCGTCAGACGGCGGTCGCGGCCCGACGGCAGCGTGCGCGTTGACATGACAGCCGGCACAGAGCATCCGAAGCCCATGAGCAGCGGCACTATGGAGCGCCCTGAGAGTCCCATCTTTCTGAGCAGTCCGTCCATGACGAAGGCTATGCGCGCCATGTAACCCGTGTCTTCAAGCATGGAGAGGAAGAAAAACAGCACCACTATGATAGGCACGAAGGTAGCAACGGTGCCCACACCGGCATATACGCCGTCGAGGATGAGCGACTGCACCACATCGTTGACGTTCCACGACTGCATCACCTCGCGCGAACGGTCGGTAAACCATTCCGTGAACTCCTCGAGCCACTCCTGTCCGGTGCCGCCGATAAGGTCGAACGTGAGGTAGAATATCACCGCCATGATGAGCATGAAGGCCGGCAGTGCCGTCCAGCGACCTGTCAGTATGCGGTCTATGCGACGCGAACGACGTGCCTCGCGACTTTCCACTGGGTGTTTCACCGTAGCGGCACACAGCCTTTCTATGAACGAGAAACGCATGTCGGCAATGGCGGCAGAGCGGTCAAGTCCGCGTTCCTCCTCCATCTGCTTTAGTATGTGTTCTATAGTCTCTTTCTCATTCTGCGACAACTGCAGAGCCTTTTCCACGAGTTCGTCACCCTCCACGAGCTTGGCAGTGGCAAAGCGCAACGGTATGCGTGCTCGTTCGGCATGGTCTTCTATGAGGTGCATGATGGCATGCAAGCAACGGTGCACGGCACCGCCGTGGTCGTCGGGCGGACAGAAGTCCTGGCGTGCCGGGGGTTCCTGGTACTTCGCAACGTGCAAGGCGTGTTCCACAAGTTCGTCAACACCCTGGTTCTTTGATGCCGCAATGGGCACCACGGGGATGCCGAGCAGTTGCTCCATGCGGTTCACGTCAACAATGCCTCCATTGCCCTCCATCTCGTCCATCATGTTGAGGGCGAGCACCATTGGTATGCCCAGTTCCATGAGCTGCATGGTAAGGTAGAGGTTGCGCTCTATGTTTGTGGAGTCAACAACATTGATAATGCCTCGCAGAGGTTTGTCGCCGAGTATGAACTCACGGCTCACCACCTCCTCGCTGGTATATGGCGACAGGCTGTATATGCCCGGCAGGTCGGTTATCTCAGTGTTTTTCGTTCCTCTTATGACACCACTCTTACGGTCAACGGTAACGCCGGGGAAGTTGCCCACGTGCTGGTTGGCACCCGTAAGCTGGTTGAAGAGCGTGGTCTTGCCGCAGTTCTGGTTGCCGGCAAGGGCGAAAGTGAGTTTCTCGCCTTCAGGTAGCGGATGCTCATGCGTAGGGTCATGGTAACGGCCGCCCTCACCAAAACCAGGGTGAGACAATCCCACTGCCTCGTCCCTGTCAATGGAAGAAGTGACCGACGGAGATGCCTTACGCAATGCTTCCTCCTCCTCCCGTGGGAGAGGTGCAGGGATAGAGTTTATATCTATCTTTGCAGCATCAGCCTTGCGGAGCGTCAGCTCATAGCCACGCAGTTCCAACTGCATAGGGTCACCCATGGGGGCGAATTTCTTCAACGTCACGCAGGTGCCTGGGGTCAGTCCCATGTCAAGAAAATGCTGACGCAGGGCTCCCTCACCACCTACGGCAGTCACCTCGGCACTCTGACCAATATGTAACTCATCAAGCGTCATATAAATTGTATGTTTTGATTTTCAAATGCAAAGTTACGACTATTTTCTTGCAAATGAGTTGCATTTCATAAATAATTACTGCAAAGAACTCAAAAATTACCTAAAAATGATTACTCAGATTTTGTAAATGTCAGGATAAATTAGTAATTTTGCAGAAGAATCGTAAATAAACCTATATAATACTATATAAATTAGGTAGAGTAAACAATAAACCGTAAACGGTAAACTAAAAACAGTAAACAGTAAACTATAAACTATAAACTGTAAACAAAAATGCTTACAATCACATCTTTTGAGGATTTCGCCCAGTATGAGGGCAAGGAGCTCGGCACGTCACCATACGTGCAGCTGACACAGGAGAGAATAAACATGTTTGCCGACGCTACGCTGGACCATCAGTGGATTCACGTGGACACGGAGCGCGCAAAGACAGAGAGCCAGTTTGGCACCACGATAGCACACGGCTACCTGACACTCAGCGTGCTGCCCTATCTGTGGCAGAACACCGTTGACGTGCAGAACGTGAAGATGCTCGTAAACTACGGCATTGAGAAAATGAAGTTCGGCCAGCCGGTACTGAGCGGCCAGAGCCTCAACCTCACCACCAAGCTGCAGAGCATACAGAACCTGCGCGGTGCGGTGAAGACAGAGGTGAAATTCACCATGAACGTGAAGGAGACCGGCAAGAAAGCCATCGAGGGCGTTGCCATCTTCATCTACTATTTCAACAACTGATACCTTGTTTTCTCTCTAAGGAAACTGGAATAATAAAAAGGACTCTGAATACATTTCTTCAGAGTCCTTTTTTATTTAGTCTAATACATTTGTCTATTAAATACTCTTAATTCCCTTTAACTCCCTTAACAACTCCAAATGTTACAGCTGGATATATTCCTTTGGCTTGAAATTATCCTCCATGCACCATACGTAGGCCTTGCCGTGCTGCATGCGGAACACCTTCAGGAATCCGAAGAAGGCTTCGTCGCCCTGCTGTTCCCTCCAAGGCTGCAGGAACTTGCGTGACGGATGGCTTACTATCTCCTCCTTCAGTGCCATATCCTCAACGAGGTCAAAACGGCCCTCCACGCGAACCTGGTATTTTCCGCATGAGAAGCAAACCTCGGCACGCGGGTCGGCCACCAGCTGGCGATAGAAATCCTTGGTCACGCCGGTATGGAACACTATGCCGTCGGCATCAGCCTTGAACATCAGTATGCCGCGCACGCGGGGCTGTCCGTTGTCATTGGTAGCGACGTACATCACGGGATGTTCGTTCATCATCTTGAAAAGTTCTTCCTTTGTCATAATCTTTCCTTTGCTTAGATTACTTCATCAGTTCAATGTCCTGGTCTCCGTTCTCCCAACCCGGACCGGTCATCTGAACGCTGCCGTTGTCTGTCTTTGTATAGAGAGCGAAGTTATGGATTACCTTGTAGCCCTGATCCTCGCAGAGCACCTTCACACTGCGGTATTTGGTGATAACCTGTCCAAGGGCGTTCTTCTTGGTACTTGTCACAGGACCTACCCATGCCTTCGTTGCCTTGCCCCAGTATGCACGGTGAGCCTTGACAGAGTTCAGCGCCTGCTTCTCAAGGCTGGCATTGGCACTGGCCGGCATCTTGCCGTATTTGCCATTCTTGGCAGCCTGCTTGTAGGCTATCAGCATCGCCATGGTCTTCTTCATGTTTGCGCTGCGGGTGGTGTTGGCCTTGATGACATCGAGCGACAGCGTAGCGGGGTACTTGCCCTTGTATTCGTCAGGCATGGAAGCGAAAAGCTCGTTGAGACCCTTCTGCACACCTGTCCATGCGCTTTCAGTACCGTCAATCTTATCTATTGCCATGTGCATGCAGGTGTATGCCATGTCGAAATAAGCGGCGCGTGCCGTGGCATCAGAGAATGTCAGTCCGCGGTCTATGATAAACTGCGTGCGCTTCAGCGTTACGGTCTTGTCAGACGAAGGGTCGGGTATTCCCTTCCATGCCACGCACTTGAAGTCCCATATCAGAGCGTCGATGTTCTTCTTCGACTGCTGGGCATCCCAGCTCTTGGGACCGAGGCCGAGGTCTATGCGCGCATCCAGCACGTAGGTGAGCGGTGTCTTGGTCTGCATCATCTCGCAGTACGACTTGAAGTCGAGGCCCTTGTAGCCTTTTTTCATTGAGTTCTGCATCTGCTGTGCATAGTATTCCGCACAACCTATGATGTTGTCTATGTCGCCATCGATGGTCCAGTCGCACTTGCGAGCCTTCTTGAATTCATACTTACCGCTGTTGCCAGAGCCGCTGTTGTATGATGTCTCTGCACTGCTGCTCTCTGTGCCCACCGTCTCGCTGACGGTGCTTTCAGCCTGCTGCTTCACGCTGCTCTTGGCATTGTTCTTGGTGTCGCTCACCTTTTCTTTCACAGCCTTCTTGGCTTTGTTCAGCAATCCGCCTAACTGTGCCGAAGCCGTTGTCTCCACTCCGAAAGCAATGGCCACTGCCATCACAATCCTCATCACTGTTTGGATATTCTTCTTCATTCTTTTAGTTGTTTATGATATATTCTTTTTAATTAATGTGTTGTGTAATATTTGGTTTTAACGGGACAAAGTTACAAAGTTTTCCTTAAAACGCCAAATATAATGAGAAAAAAGTTGGAGGTGCCTTGGTCATCTCAATGAAAAGACGTAACTTTGCATAAACATCAGATGACAATATGGACAGAGCTACATACGAAAGTCAGAAGGATTTTGCCGGAGATAAAAAAGCCTCAATGCAGCGCCGCTGTGTGGATAATGACTATACGGAGCGGCGTATGTATATGATTACGATGGTGACAGAGGGTCGCAGGCCGTTGTTTGGTGAAGTGACAGGTCGCAGCGAGGCTACAGAGCCGTCGCCCGATGCTCCGCATATCGTACTGACAAGACTTGGCGAGGCTGTGGCTCAGGCATGGCATGACATAAGCACCTACCACCCGGAGGTGGAGGTAGTGGCACTGCAGATGATGCCCGACCACCTGCACGGCATTCTCTTCGTAAAGGAGAAGATGGAGAAGCCGCTGGGGAAGGTGCTGCTGGGCTTCAAGCAGGGGTGCAACAAGGCTTTCCGAGAGCTGATGGGGGATGGGGGTGTTGCTGTGATACAGCAACATACAGGACAAGGGCAAACGGGGCGGCAGCAGAAAGAGGACCGCAAGCACGGCCTGCTCTTCGCCAAGGGCTACAACGACCGCATACTCCTCCGTCGAGGTCAGTTGGAGCGATGGCTGCATTACCTAAAGGACAACCCTCGCCGCCTGCTGATGAAACGTGAGAATCCAGAGCTCTTCCGCGTACAGAGGGGACTGAAGTATGCAGGAATGAACTTCTCTGCCATCGGCAACCGCTTCCTGCTGGAGAAGCCCATGAAGGTGCAGGTACAGTGCTCACGAAAGATAACGGATGAGGAACTGCAGAGAAGGCTCGACGAATGTCTCGCCCTTGCCCGTCAGGGAGCCGTAATGGTATCGCCAGCCATCTCGAAAGGTGAGAAAGCCATCATGCGCGCCGTCTTTGACGAAGGACTGCCGGTAATCTATCTACAGGAAAACGGTTTCACCGACCTTGCAAAACCCGGTGGCAAGCGCATGGAAGCCTGTGCCCGTGGTCAGCTGCTCATCCTTGCCCCGTGGGAGCATCACAACGAGAGGCTTACCATCAAGCGAGGTCAGTGCCTGCAGCTCAACGACATGGCGAAGGCTATCTGTGAAGGCTGTTGAGCTTGTTGCTGTGGTGCGTTTTGTTTGTGTTTTGTTTGTTGCTGTAGTACAGCAACATACTCAACAATGAGGAGGGAGAGGAGGAAATGGGGGAAAACAAAAAGTGGCGGCTACCTTACGGTGCCACCACTTTTTTATATATAATGCGTTACCTTAGTCAGCAAGCTTTGCCTTGATGAACTCGCGGTTCAGGCGGGCGATGTTGGCGATTGACTCGTTCTTCGGACATACTGCCTCGCAGGCGCGGGTGTTGGTACAGTTACCGAAGCCGAGCTCATCCATGCGTGCTACCATTGCCTTGGCGCGCTTAGCAGCCTCTGGACGTCCCTGTGGCAGGAGTGCCAGTTGGCTTACCTTAGAGCTTACGAAGAGCATTGCAGAACCGTTCTTGCAGGCTGCTACGCAGGCACCGCAACCGATGCATGTAGCGCAGTCCATTGCCTCGTCGGCGTTCTGCTTTGGTATGAGGATGGCATTGGCATCCTGTGCCTGTCCGGTACGGATAGAGGTGTAGCCGCCAGCCTGTATGATCTTGTCGAACGCAGAGCGGTCAACCATGCAGTCCTTGATGACTGGGAAGCCGGCAGAGCGCCATGGCTCTACGGTGATGACGTCGCCATCGTTGAACTTACGCATGTAGAGCTGACAGGTAGTAGCGCCGCGCTCAGTCTTTCCGTGTGGCGTACCGTTGATATAGAGCGAGCACATACCGCAGATACCCTCGCGGCAGTCGTGGTCAAACACGAAAGGCTCCTTGCCCTCGTTGATGAGCTCCTCATTGAGCATATCGAGCATTTCGAGGAAAGAAGTGTCATCAGGCACGTTCTTCATCTCGTGTGAATCAAAATGTCCCTTCTCCTTAGGTCCATTCTGCTTCCAGTATTTTATTGTAAAGCTTATTGATTTTGCCATGGTCTTAATTCTTATAGTTACGTGTTTGTACCTTGATTATCTCGTACTCGAGAGGCTCCTTGGTGAGCTCAGGTGCAACGTCGTCGCTGCCCTGGTACTCCCATGCGCCAACGTAGAAGAAGTTCTCGTCGTCACGCTTTGCCTCGCCTTCCTCGGTCTGGTGCTCCTCACGGAAGTGTCCGCCGCAAGACTCCTCACGGTGCAGTGCATCGTAAGCCACGAGCTCGCCCATAAGGATGAAGTCGCGCAGGTGTATAGCCTTGTCGAGCTCTACGTTGAGACCTTCCTTTGTGCCAGGCACGAAGACGTTCTCGTCGAACTCCTTACGCAGCTTCTTGAGCATCTTGAGACCTTCCTCAAGACCTTCCTTGGTACGGCCCATGCCCACGTGCTCCCACATGATGTGTCCGAGCTCCTTGTGGATAGAGTCAACAGAGCGCTTACCCTGTATGCCCATGATACGGTCTATCTCAGACTGTACGCCCTTCTCAGCCTCATCAAATTCTGGCAGGTCTGTAGAGAGACGTGGCCAGATAGACTGGTCAGCGAGGTAGTTCTGTATGGTGTAAGGCAGTACGAAGTAACCGTCAGCCAGACCCTGCATGAGGGCAGATGCGCCGAGGCGGTTAGCGCCGTGGTCAGAGAAGTTACACTCACCGATGGCGAAGAGGCCAGGGATGGTGGTCTGCAGCTCATAGTCAACCCATACGCCGCCCATGGTGTAGTGGATGGCAGGGAATATCATCATTGGCTTGTAGTACTCTACGCCGTCCTTTACGCATGCCAGCTCGCCTGGGTTAACGTCGGTAATCTCCTCATACATATCGAAGAGGTTGCCGTAGCGCTGACGAATCTCGTCGATGCCGAGGCGCTGAATAGACTCAGAGAAGTCGAGGAACACAGCCAGACCGGTGTTGTTAACGCCGAAGCCCTTGTCGCAGCGCTCCTTAGCAGCACGTGAAGCCACGTCGCGAGGCACGAGGTTACCGAATGCAGGGTAGCGGCGCTCCAGGTAGTAGTCGCGGTCCTCTTCAGGAATCTCCCATCCCTGCTTTGTGCCTGCCTGCAGAGCCTTGGCATCCTCAATGTTCTTTGGTACCCAGATACGGCCGTCGTTACGCAGTGACTCAGACATCAGTGTGAGCTTAGACTGGTTGTTGCCGTGAACAGGGATACATGTAGGGTGAATCTGCACGTATGATGGGTTAGCCATCATAGCACCCTTACGGAATGCCTGGATGGCAGCGGTGCAGTTACATCCCATGGCGTTGGTAGAGAGGAAGTAAGCGTTGCCGTAGCCGCCGGTAGCGATAACCACTGCATTTGCAGAGAAGCGCTCCAGCTTACCTGTAACGAGGTTCTTGGCGATAATACCGCGAGCCTTGCCGTCAACGATTACCACGTCTTCCATCTCATAGCGTGTGTAGAGCTTCACCTTGCCTGCCTCTACCTGGCGTGAGAGTGAAGAGTAGGCGCCGAGCAGCAGCTGTTGACCTGTCTGTCCCTTAGCATAGAAGGTACGTGATACCTGTGCGCCACCGAAAGAACGGTTGGCAAGCATGCCGCCGTACTCACGAGCGAAAGGCACGCCCTGTGCCACGCACTGGTCGATGATGTTGTTGCTGACCTCAGCAAGGCGATATACGTTAGCCTCGCGAGCGCGGTAGTCACCACCCTTTACGGTGTCGTAGAAGAGGCGATATACTGAGTCGCCGTCGTTCTGATAGTTCTTTGCTGCATTGATACCACCCTGCGCAGCGATGGAGTGAGCGCGGCGTGGTGAGTCCTGAATGCAGAAGTTAAGTACGTTGAAGCCCATTTCACCGAGTGAAGCGGCAGCACTGGCACCTGCCAGACCTGTACCCACGACGATGACGTCGAGCTTCAGTTTGTTCTTTGGGTTAACCAGACGCTGATGAGCCTTATAGTTGGTCCACTTCTCTGCTACTGGTCCCTCAGGTATTCTTGAATTTAATGTTTTCATAATTAACCGACCCCCCTCCTTGTGCCTCCCCCGTGAGGGGAGGAGAATATATGGCCAGAAGGTTTTTATGGGGTAATTTCTAAGTTTTTGAAAATCTTTTTGTCTTATAAAATACGTGACTTCCCCCTCCACTCGGGGAGGGGTCAGGGGTAGGGGTTGCTTACAGGCTCTGTATGTAGAACCATACCACTACGCTGGCGAAACCAAGGCAGAGAGCGGTAACGTATGCAATGCCGATTACCTTCCAGCGTGTGAACCACACCTTGCCGCTCAGACCCATTGTCTGCAGCATGCTCCAGAAGCCGTGTGACAGGTGGAACCACAGTGCTGTGAGCCATACGAGGTACAGCACCACATAGCCGGCGTGTGAGAAAATCTCCTGAATCCAGTAAGCACCGTCAGTGCTGTGAGCCAGGTCGCCGTTGCCGGTGAGGTCAACGAGCATCATCTTTGCCCAGAAGTCATACAGGTGCATGCCCAGGCCGAAGAGCACGATGAGACCGAGCACCAGCATGTTCTGGCTGGCCCACTCCACCTTTGACGGCTTGTCAGTAACGGCATAGCGCTCAGTGCCGCGAGCCGCCCTGTTCTGCATCGTCAGGATGAAGGCGTAGATAATGTGAATGACTGCCAATGCCGCAAGCGCCAGTGTAGCCACTACGGCATACCAGTTGGCACCGAGCATTTCACAAATCATGTTGTAGCCCTCTGCAGAGAACAGTGCCACAACATTCATTGACATGTGGAATGTCAAGAACAGGATGAGGGCCATGCCAGTAACAGCCATGATGACCTTCTTCCCGATTGAAGAGTTAAATAACCACATAGTTTTTTGTTGTTAAGATAAAATTATTTATGTTATTGTTTTAATTGTTTTTCGTATGGCGTTATAATTCTTTTTTATGAAAACACACGTAATATGCTACAAAATTAAATATTTTTTGTGAATTGTCAAAGCAAAACATATAGATTTTCATTTTTTTTCCTTACTTTTGCAACGAAATTATATTTCGGATATTCTTTTTAGCATATACACTTTACAAAACATACTTCATGAAATTATATTACGACGTTATCGTGGTCGGCGGAGGCCACGCCGGTTGTGAGGCGGCTCACGCAGCTGCAATGATGGGTGCAAAGACTTGCCTCGTCACCATGGACATGAACAAGATTGCGCAGATGTCGTGCAATCCTGCCGTGGGCGGCATCGCCAAGGGACAGATAGTGCGCGAGGTGGATGCGCTGGGCGGCGGCATGGGCATCGTCACCGACATGACGGCCATACAGTTCCGCATGCTGAACAAGTCGAAGGGACCGGCCATGTGGAGCCCGCGCGCACAGTGCGACCGTGGAAAGTTCATCTGGCAGTGGCGCACCATGCTCGACAATACACCCAACCTTGACATTTGGCAAGACCAGGTGGAGGAGCTGATAACGACCCCCACCCCTGCCCCTCCCCAAGGGGAGGGAAACATTACCTCTCCTAACAAAAAAGACTATGGCCAGGACACCAAATCTTCTCCCTCCCCTTGGGGAGGGGCAGGGGTGGGGGTCGCAGGCGTACGCACCATCTGGGGCTGCGAACTCTACGCTCCGGCGGTGGTGATAACCGCCGGCACGTTCCTCAACGGACTGATGCACATCGGGCGCAAGATGGTGCCGGGGGGCAGGTGTGCCGAACCGGCGGCACTGCATCTTACGGAGAGCATCAACGCCCTGGGCATCACGTCGCAGAGGATGAAGACTGGCACGCCGGTCAGGATAGACCGCCGCTCAGTGCATTTCGAGGATGCCACCATACAGCCAGGCGAAGAAGTGACGTCGCTCTTCAGCTATATGGGGAATAAGTCGGATTTATCGGAAAATTCCGAATACTCAGAACACTCCGAGAACTCCGAAAAATCTGATTACTCCGAAAAATCAGAGAAATCAGAAAAATCAGAAAAAAACGGTAACTCAAATTCTTCACTCTTCACTCTTCATTCTTCACTTGCGGCCCAAGGCCGCACACTCCCCTGCTGGACCTTCAACACCACGCCGGAGTGTCATGAGATTCTCCGCAGCGGATTGGCGGATTCACCGCTATACAACGGACAGATTCAGTCCATAGGACCGCGATACTGCCCTTCAATCGAGACAAAGCTCGTAACCTTCCCCGACCGCGACACGCATCCGCTGTTCCTCGAACCCGAAGGTACCGACACAAACGAAATGTATCTCAACGGTTTCTCGTCGTCGCTGCCGATGGATGTGCAGCTGGAGGCTCTGAAGAAAATCCCTGCACTGCGCGACGTGAAGATATACCGTCCGGGATATGCCATAGAATACGATTTCTTCGACCCTACGCAACTCAACCACTCGTTGGAATCGAAAATTTGTCGCGGACTGTTCTTCGCCGGACAGGTGAACGGCACCACCGGCTACGAGGAGGCTGCCGGACAGGGTCTGGTGGCTGGCGTCAATGCGGCTCTCTATGCCGGACACCGTGCCTCCGCAGGAAACATGGCAAACGAGAGCGATGAATACGCTCCTTTCGTGCTCCGCCGCGACGAGGCTTACATCGGTGTTCTCATCGATGACTTGGTGACGAAGGGCGTTGACGAGCCTTACCGCATGTTCACCTCGCGTGCTGAATACCGCATACTGCTCAGACAGGACAATGCGGATGCCCGACTGACGGAGAAATCACATAAATTAGGACTTGCCACCACAGAGCGCCTGAAGGTATGGAAAGACAAGGAACAGAGAATCAACGATATCATCGACTTCTGCCGCAACTCAAAGATAAAACCTGCTTTCATCAACGATGAACTGGAGAAAATAGGCAGCACCACGCTCTCTGGCAGCACACGCATATACGACCTGCTCGCACGCCCCGGCATCACGATGGAATGGCTCGTAAAGAATATTCATTTCATGAAGAAGGCTGTCTCCTACTCCACCACCCGCGACATAGAGATTGCCGAAGCCGTGGAGACGCTGATAAAATACAGCGGTTACATCGAGCGCGAGCGCAACGAAGCGGAGAAGATGCACCGACTGGAGGACATACGCATACGCGGCCACTTCAACTATGACGACATACAGAGTCTTTCCACCGAGGCACGCCAGAAGCTGACGAAGATTAACCCCGAAACACTGGCGCAGGCATCGCGCATACCGGGTGTCAGTCCTTCTGACATCAACGTGCTTCTGGTGCTGATGGGAAGGTAGTTTTTTTCATCACCGAAAGAACTACTGTCATTACATGGCACCGTAGAAAAAAAACACGCATTATTATAAATCTATTAAACACTTTAATACAAAACGATTATGAAAAAAGTATTTATGTTCGTGGTTCTTGCTGCCATGACTTTGATTGCAAGTGCCCAGAATGACGGTCTTAAGACCTTTGACGGCAAAATGTTCAGTTGTCTGTATCCTGCCGAATACGCTGCAGAGGATCCTTGGATGGACGAAGTATTCAACGCATACATTGAGGGCACTCCATGCCATTTCAATGCAGGAATCAGCGCTGATGTGGAGTTTTCAGACGCAGACATCAAGAACTGGGGCGAAGGCACGGCAAGGGATCAGAAAGAGTTTATGAAAGGCTGGAAGGTTGAGCCATGTGTTGTTAAAGGCAAGGCCGTCTATGTCATCTCTGAAGGTAAAGAGGACAACGTGCCATCTGTTCAGGTGCAGTATCTGGTTAACACACCAAGCAAGCACGTCTTCAGCGGACGCTTTTTATTCCTTAAGAAGGACGAGGCAAAGTATAGGCCTCTCATAGAAAAGATACTTGCTTCGTTCAAGGCCAAATAAGGCATCGTAAAAGCTATCGTATTACCGTGTAAAAGCTATCGTATTATACAGTAAAAGCTATCGTATTATACAGTAAAAGCTATCATATTACAGCGTAATATGATAGCTTTTACAATATTCTGATTATCTTGCAGTTATGATTACTTCTCCTTGATAGAGCTGAGTATCTTTTCAATCAGCGGCTTGTACGTGCCTTCCTCGCTCACTGGGAAGGAAATCTCACCTGTGAACAGTCTCTTTGACTTCGGGGCTACGCATGCAAAGTCATACGTCACCATCTTCACCATTTCACCGTCAAAGTCCTTTTCGTTTATCAGCTCACGGCGCATGGTCATGGTCAGACCTTTGTAAACAGGAGCGTCTGCCTTGTAGGAGCCGCCGGCATTAAACACCTTGTACAGGTTGTCGGCATAGTACTTGAACTCCTGCTCATTCGACTTAGTAACTTCATTGTAGGATATCTGCATCTTGTGCTTGTCGTCGTCAGTCTGTGCCACAAACATATTTGCGAAGAAACCCTCGTCTTCAGGGTCGTCAGCCTCAAAATTGCCAGGATACTGACATGCGAACGACTTGTTCTCCCATGATTTAAACTCTACGGCATTCTGTGCGCCGACTGTCATCGTCATGGCTGCAAGAGCCATCATCATAAAAAACTTTTTCATCTCTGTTGTTATAATTGATTAATATTGTTTCAATTAAAGAGTTTACAAATGATATCCGTGCAAAATTACAAATATTCTATTAAACAACCAAGATTTTCACTGTTTTTTTTCAATGAATGAAAAAAAGTTCGTAAATTTGCACTTGTAAATCAGAGACGTGCGCCAATCTTCGATTGACACGCACTATTTCCTTCGTACGATAACATTGCACCAAGAAGAGTTGAAGAATTAAAGAGTTGCTGATAAACCCACTTTAATAATAAAAATTCGTTTAATTCGCTTAATTCGTTGTTAAAAGAAAAATAAAATAATTTGTAATAATACAATGAAAAAGAAACTTTTCAGGTCATATACAGGCATGGCAGCCGTGTGCGCCATGCTTGTCTTTGTTTCGTGCGGCAATGACATCGAACTGACCAATGATGCACCGGTCAAGGGTGAATACAAGGTTACCTTCACTGCCAGCCAGGAGAGCAGTGCCACACGCACCGCCCTCAACGGCACCGACGTGGTGTGGCAGGCAGGCGATGCCATCACTGTGTTTGACGGCGTTGGAGCTAACCGCACGTTTGAACTCGCAACGGGTGCAGGAAGAACAATAGGCCAGTTTGAAGGCACCATCACCGTGACGGAGCCGAAGAAATACTGCGCGGTATATCCTGCTGTGGCAAATGCAACAATCGATGCTGTTTACGGTATCAGCGGACTGTCACTCCCCGTGGAGCAGACAGCCACCCCCGGCAGTTTCGACCCACAGGCTGCCATCATGACTGCACGCAACGACAATGCAGATGGTATAGTGGACAAGGAGAAAGACCTCACCCTCGGTGAGTTTAAGCACGTCTGCACCTTCGTCAAGGTGACCACCACGGAGCCATACGACAAGATAACATTTACTTCTAATGATGGTGAACGCATCGCTGGAGGTTTCATTGCCTATGTTGACGAAAACGGCATTTCCACTGTCACACCAGATAATGCTACATCGCCTTCAGTCAGCCTTATTCCCGCAGACGGCGAGACAGAGATAGCCGCCGGCACATATCTCATCGCCATATTCCCAAGAACGCTTGAGCATGGCTTCACCATGAGCTGCAGCAAGAACGATGTTACGAACAACCAGTTTACTGCCATGACACGCTCGTATAACAATGCTGTGGAAGAAACTGTTTTTGCACGCCATAACGTGGTAAACATGGGCACGGTGAGCGAAGCAAACGGCTGGACACTATTTACTCCTACATACGTTGACCTCGGCTTATCGGTGAAATGGGCAACGTGCAATGTCGGTGCTACCACCCCTTATGGCTACGGAGACTATTTCGCATGGGGTGAGACTACTCCGAAGGATATTTACAATTGGACTACATACAGATACACCACCGATGGAGGCTCAACATTAACAAAATACAATGCTACCGACCTCAAGACCGTGTTCGATGTCGCTGACGATGCAGCCACGGCCAACTGGGGCGACGCATGGCGCATGCCGACCTCTGAGGAACAGCAGGAACTGATGAAGAAGTGCTACTGGGAGTGGACAAACAACTATAACAACACCAACGTCAGGGGCTTTATAGTTTATAAAGCAAAGGATCCCGACGACAAGGGCGTAATAAAATCTTCCAACAGTAATACTACCACAGCAGAAAACTACGATGCAGCCACCGACAACCACATTTTCCTTCCTGCTGCCGGCAATCATTATGGGAATCATCTTGACGGTGACGGTTTGTATGGCCGCTATTGGTCTTCCTCACTCAATGAAGAAAACCGAAAGAATGCAGAAAGAATATATTACGGCCCAACTGTAGTAGGCACAAGCAAAACTCTCCGCTACTATGGTTTTTCAGTACGCCCTGTACTTGTAAAGGATTGAAAAATTGAAAAGTTGAAAAGTTGAAGAATTGAAGAATACAAATTTCCGGCGGTACTCCATAACTTAGGAATACCGCCGGAAGTTGTTATGACCACTATGGAGATTTGTGGAATATAAAATTATTAATGACATTAATGGTTTATATTCACGACATTAACGATAAAAATAGTTTCGTCGAGTTCACGTTAAACAATAGGAACGCTACAACATTTTGCCGATAATCTCAAATTCTATCACTGCTTTAGCATGATAATGCTGTTTTTTGCATCTTTTCTTTGCAGAATAAACTATTTTCATTAACTTTGCACCGTTATACAATGCACAATTCACAATGCATAATGCACAATGCACAAATCTTAACTCTTAATTCTTAACTCTTAATTCCAAAAGCGTACTAACTAAAAACATAGATCATATATGAAAAAAAGCATTTTGTTTATAATCTGTCTGCTCATGGCCGTGGCAGTCAAGGCGGACGAAGTTTCCTACTACTTCTGGAAAGGTGAACTCAACGACACTGAGGTGAAGATGGCATGTGCCGTAAAGGACGACATCATGACCGGTGAAATCTTCCAGAACATCGACGGTGAAACCGTGGTTTGCAACGTGGCCGGAATGAAAAACGGCAATATGTTTGACATCAAGGCATACCGTGAAATAGAGGGCGAAGGCATCGTACACATCTATTTCCTCCGCGCGGAAATAAAAAACGGCGATTTGACCGGCATCACACAGAACGACGGCAAGAAGTTCAAACTCAAGAAATACTCCGATCCATACGCCTACTCCATCAATCAGCAGCCGGGCATATACAGCAGTCCGTACATCGAGGGAAAGACATACAGCTTCAGCGGATGGGACCACGGCGGCGAATACCTTTACCAGAACCACATGGACGTGAAGGGTGAGCTTACACTGTACTACAAACCCGACTATCAGTCATTCACCCTGTCCATACGCCGTGACTCAGAAGCCAACGGCTACGGCAACGACGCACTGGTCGGAATCAACGGCATCACTCCCGACGAGAACACCGGCAACTTCAACACCAAACTGCCAGGCTGCGACTACCGTTTCAGCGTGAAGTTCTACGACCACTTCCTCGTAATCCGCCCAATCAGCGGCTCACCGTCAAAGTGCTTCGGCAGCGGAGCCGGCATCGTGGGAATATACATCATGGTGCCCGCCAAGGGATAATACTTGCATACAACAAAAGACTTATGCACCGTGAAAAGTGTGCGCAACAAGATATCGCGCCCTTTCCACGGTGCATTTTCTATTTATGACAGTATCGTCACCGTCCTTTTATCACAAAACCGTGCTTTTTATCCCACACACTTGGAAATTCCCGCAACTATTTGTAACTTTGCATCATCAAAACATACGAGAAGAAAATGAATATACTGATAATCAACGGAAGTCCACGAAAGAATGGACTGATTTCGCAGATGCTCGGCATCATGAAAGAGGAAGCAGAGAAACGTGGCGACATGGTAGAAACGGTATATACCAACGACCTTACCGTGAAGCCCTGCACTGGCTGCATGGCATGCCGTACGAAAGAGGAATGCGTGCTCCCTGAGGACGATTCGCAGCGCACACTGAAGATGATACAGCAGGCCGACGCCATCATCATGGGCGCCCCTTGCTACTGGGGCAACATCCCCGGACAGATGAAACTGATGTTCGACCGTCAGGTTTACGGTATGATGCGCGACACTCCGCGATTCCCCGAGCCGCTGATGAAAGGCAAGAAATGTATCCTCATCAGCACCTGCACCACGCCCTGGCCCTGGAACATCCTGTTCAAGCAGTCGCGCGGAGCCATCCGTGCCATGCGTGAAATCGCCCATTATGCCGGTTTCAAGATAGCAAAAACCATCGAGCGCGGCGGCACGGCAATGAATCCAAAACTGACAGAGAAAGACAACCAAAAGTGTCGCAAGGCAATTCAGCGGTTATAGAAAACATCTGCTATTCTATTCCTGCTCGACGCAGTTTATTACTGCCATGCCACTCGTTCAAATAGCAATATTTCAGATAATCCCTAAGCAGTTCCTCACATTGTGCAATACCTCTACCCTCCTATAATAATTCTTGCTTTTTTGTTTCGAAACAACATATCTGCAAGTATTAACGAAATGGTAACGATTGAAGAAAGAATGAGAAATCTTATCCACAAATCATAGTTCTCAAATGGACTCCAAAATAATTTGATAGTTATAATCATAACGGGGAAGTGAACAAGATAATATACCATAGAATTGATTCCAATATAAGTTACGATAGGGATTTTTTTATTTACAAAACGTTTAAATAAATTATTAATAACAATACAGCCAGACATTCCATATATTACAGCCAACATAAAATTCACCCCCGAAGGTTCATTTGCTCTAAAATCAATACCAGCAGGAATAAAATATTTAAGAACAAAAAGAATAAAAGCAGGGAAGAAAAAAACTTTGCTAAATTGTTTTTCTTTAGTGTAATAACCTAAACTATAAACGGATAATCCATGACACATATTACCTATGTAAAAAGTAGGGATTTTTAAGAATGCATCGTGATCCGACATATGAATATCAAGTGTCCACCCACGACATATCATCAAAAATATACCATATGCCGCACACGCAAAAAATACAGTTATAAGAAAAGGGTGAACATATACATACAAGTGATTAAAAGCTAACCTGGCAACAAAAAGTGATAACAAAAACCATGAAGCAGCAGTAGGGCCAACTACACTTGTAGTGATTATTTTCTTTGCTTCTTCTTTAAGAAATGAGGATACAGTCAAATCATCAATGGTAACATATTTAATTATTCCATCTAATATTAGTCCAATAAAAAGGAATACAAGAAAAGGGACCAACAATCTTTTAGCTGATTTCTTGAATAAATCTTTGACCTATAGCTCATTTTGCAGGATGGAATAGTCTTCAAAGGCTGATGAATACAGGTATTTTGAGCGATTCAAACGTTTCAGCACCAAAATTGACGTTCAAAAATGCTCAATAGCTCATTTTGCAGGATGGAACACACTCTAAACCACGATAAATACTAACTTTGTAGGCATTTGAAAAGCCTAAAAACAGAGTTGGTATGAACAAAAGGAAGTGTGAGGTGTGTGGTTCGTCACATACCGTAAAGAATGGGGTACGCAAGGGTGTACAGTTGTACAAATGTCAGGATTGTGGGCATCAGTTCCGTGCTGGTACTGTTGTGAGTGAGGAGGAATTGTGGGCAGCCTATCAGAATGGGAAGCAGACCATCAGGGAGTTGTCTGAGCGATATAAGGTTAGTGTGTCTACCGTCAAGCGCAGACTGCACGACATCAAGCGTGAGTGGGAGCAGCCTCCGCTCTTAGGTGAGGGATTCGTGCATCTGGACGTAACATACTGGGGACGCAACTTCGGCGTGCTGCTGGCCCTGGACAGCCAGACAGGAAACCCTCTGTACATGTCCTTTGTGAGGAGTGAGACCGTGAAAGATTATGAGGATGCGGTTGGCAGCATAACGGGACGCGGATATATCATACGCGGACTAATTATAGACGGCAAGCTGACTCTGTTCAAGACTTTCTCGGAATATCCGATACAGATGTGTCAGTTCCATATGAAGCAGATTGTCAGGCGTTACCTTACGCAGAATCCCAGGATGTTGTCAGGCAGGGAACTGAAGGATCTGACA
>JAEEGG010000846.1_pt1 | contig 88770 bp, 82 predicted proteins | sample 9134161 | NCBI WGS metagenome assembly JAEEGG01 (sample SAMN16246543, study PRJNA631951) | gut metagenome | biome: gut microbiome; feature: rumen; material: CR-attached | host: Bos | place: Iran: Karaj | collected 2018-10
GCCAGATCTGGAGCTGGTTTTCCTCCATGGCGGCGACCATGTGCTCGTGGAAGTACTTCTTGGCCTTGGCCAGACCGCCGAAGAGGACGATGGCCTCGGGCGCGCTGAACTTTACGAAGTCGGCCAGGGAGCGGCCGAGAATCTCACCCGTATATTTGAAAATCTCAAGTGCGATCTCGTCGCCTTGTTCAGCGGCATCGTACACATCCTTCGAAGAAATCTTCTCGGGGTCCATGCTGCGCAGCGGGCTGGGCTTGTCGGGGCTGGCGAACAGAAGTTTCTGTGCCGTGCGGCGGACACCCATGGCGCTGCAATAAGTCTCGAGGCAGCCCTTGAGGCCGCAGTTGCACTGGCGGCCGTCGCGGATAGCGATGGTATGGCCCAGCTCACCGGCAAAACCGTCGTGGCCATAGACCACTTCCCCGTTGACGACGATGCCGCTGCCGACACCCGTACCAAGCGTGATCATGATGAAATTCTTCATGCCGCGGGCCACGCCGTAAGCCATTTCACCCATGGCAGCGGCATTGGCGTCGTTGGTGACCGTCACCGGCAGGCCGGTGAAACTCTTGACGAGCGCGGCCAAGTCAATGACCGTCGGTTTGCCTTCGTTGTCGTAGCTCCATTTGAGGTTCGGGGCATATTCCACCGTACCTTTGTAGTAATTGCCGTTCGGGGCGCCGATGCCGATGCCCTTGACCTTGCCGACTTCCGCCGTATCGGCGATCAAGCCTTTGATGGCCTTGGTCAATTCGTTGATATAGTCGATGAGCTCTTCCTGCAGCGAAGAGATGACAGTCTGGGCGATAATCTCGCCTTCTGCATTGACGACGCCGAGTTTGGTGCTCTGCCCACCGACGTCGATACCCATTACAAGATCCTTTGCCATACTATTCGACCGGGATGTCCTTGTTTACATTCTTGTAGCCGGAGACGGCATAGAATACGAGGTAGGCAAGGCAGGCCACTAGCAGCCAGTAGCTCTGGATGGAACCGACCTTGTCGGCAATGGCGTTCTGGAGGAACGGGATGATACCGCCACCGCAGACCAGTGTCATGAAGATACCGGAAGCTGCGGCCGTATACTTGCCGAGGCCCTCGGCCGAGAGGTTGAAGATCGCACCCCACATGACGGATGTGCAGAGACCGCAGATGGTCAGGAAGGCCAGGCTCCACGGAACGGTGTACTTGCCAAGCGTGATCGTCGAGGTCTGCGGGATGAACATCGCCAGCAGGATGAAGAGGATGGCAGCCGAAGCCGTGTAGAGCAGCATCTTCTTGCTGGAGACCTTGCCGCCGACGGAAGCGCCGATCAGACGGCCGATGAGCATGCAGAACCAGTAGGCGCCGATGAAGGTGCCGGCGATGGCCGGACCTACGGAAGGCAGGCCGGAGAAATAGATGTTCGCCGTATTCGGAATACCCACCTCAATACCTACATAGAAGAAGATGGCGATGGCGCCGAGCACGAAGTGACGGAAACTCAGCGGGCTGTGCTTGTCCTTCTGGCCCTTGCCGGAAAGACGGGCAGCCTTCTCTTCAGGTGTCTCCATGTGCGGCTCGGGGATGCGGGTCAGCATGATCACCACGAAAGCGATGGCGAAGATCACCATGGCGATGATCATCACAGGTGCGGCCTTGGCCACGGTGGCATCCTGGATGGAGCCGCCGACGAGCCAGCCCACGAGAATCGGCGCGATGGTGCCGCCGATGGAATTGCAGGAACCGCCCCACTGGATGAGCTGGTTGCCCCGGTTGCCGCCGCCGCCGAGCGTGTTGAGCATCGGGTTGACGACGATGTTGAGCATACACATCGAGAAGCCGGCGATGAAGGCGCCGAGCACATAGACGAAGAAACTCTCGGCATAGCCGGAGAGGAACTGGATGCCGACGCCGATGAAGCCGACGATCACGGCTGCCAGCGCGGTGAACTTATAGCCCTTGCGGCGGAGAATGATACCTGCAGGGATACCCATACAGGCGTAAGCAATGAAGTTGGCGAGCGTGCCAAGCTGGCTGAGAGCCTTGCTGGCGCCGAACTGGTTCGTCACGACCACGCCCATCGATCCGGCCAGGTTCGTCACGAAAGCGATCATGAAGAACAGGGCGAACATCACGATGATGGCCGGCGTGAAATTCTGCTGTTTGGTAGAAGTCGTTGCCATGGTCATGCCGGATTAACGGGTTCCTCCGAGAACTTTGCCGAGAATGCCGCCGAGCAGGCCGCCGCCGGTCTTGGTCGCAGCCGCCTTGCCGCCGCCCTTGAGGGTGAGCAGGATGTCGGCAAAGTCCACATCGCCGTCACCGTCCTGGTCTTTCAGGATGCCGGAGAGTTTGCCCATGATGGTCGGAATGATGCCCGAGAGGGCGCCGCCCAGGGCACTGCCCAGATTGAGTTTTTTCAGGATGTTGTTGCTGAACAGGTTGCCGGCCAGCGCGGTGATGGGGCTCGCAGCCGCCGAGGTCTTGCCGGTCAGCAGCGATTTGACCATGTCCACGCCACCGGGTTTGGCCACCGTCTGGGTGAGGCTGCCAAAAATGGAGTCGGTCAGCCCATTAAGAACTGTGTTCTTGGATTCCGCGGGAATCTGCACGTTGGCCGTCTGGGCCGTGACCTGCGATTTGATGAGGTCGAGAATGGATAATGCCATAACAGTTACTTTATATTTGGTTGATTATTTCCACGATTGAGGCTACTAAGTTAGGAAAAAATCTTCAAAAAATGACTATCTTTGTAGATTGAATGAAAAAATGAAAAAAAGAGAATAATCCTTCATGGCAACACTCACCGGACACATATCCCAGATCATCGGCCCCGTGGTCGATGTGCATTTCAACCTGACGGAAGACCAGCAGTCCAGGCTCCCGTCCATCCATGAGGCCCTGCACGTAACCCGGAAGGATGGCACCACGCTTACCATCGAGGTCCAGCAGCATATCGGCGAAGACACGGTCCGCACCGTCGCCATGGACTCGACCGACGGCCTCCGTCGCGGCATGGAAGTCCGCTGCACCGACACGACCATCACGATGCCGGTCGGAGCCCAGATCCGCGGCCGGGTGATGAACGTGGTCGGCGGCACCATCGACGGCATGGCCGAACTGGACCGCCAGGGCGCCCTCCCCATTCACCGGGAACCGCCCAAGTTCGAAGACCTGACCACTTCGCAGGAAGTCCTCTTCACCGGCATCAAGGTCATCGACCTGCTGGAGCCTTACCTCAAAGGCGGCAAGATCGGCCTCTTCGGCGGCGCCGGCGTGGGCAAGACCGTGCTCATCAAGGAACTCATCAACAACATCGCCAAGAAGCACAACGGCTTCTCGGTGTTCGCCGGCGTCGGCGAGCGTACCCGCGAAGGCAACGACCTGCTGCGTGAGATGATCGAATCGGGTGTCATCCGCTATGGAAAGGATTTCGAGAAAAGCATGGAAGAAGGCCACTGGGACCTCTCCCAGGTAGATACCGAGGAATTGAAGAAATCGCAGGTGGCGATGGTATTCGGCCAGATGAACGAACCGCCGGGAGCCCGCTCTTCGGTCGCACTTTCGGGCCTCACCCTCGCCGAATCGTTCCGTGACAGCGGCAATCCAGACGACCCGAAGGATATCCTGCTGTTCATCGACAATATCTTCCGTTTCACCCAAGCCGGTTCGGAAGTCTCCGCCCTGCTGGGCCGAATGCCGTCGGCCGTGGGTTACCAGCCTACCCTGGCCACGGAAATGGGCCGTATGCAGGAACGCATCACTTCCACCAAAAACGGCTCCATCACCTCGGTGCAGGCCGTCTATGTGCCGGCTGACGACTTGACGGACCCGGCTCCGGCCACCACCTTCTCACACCTCGACGCCACCACCGTGCTCAGCCGCAAGATTGCCGAGCTGGGCATCTATCCCGCCGTGGATCCGCTCGACTCCACGTCCCGCATCCTCGACCCGAACATCGTGGGGGAAGCCCACTACCAGACCGCCCAGCGTGTAAAGCAGGTCCTCCAGCGCAACAAAGAACTGCAGGACATCATCAACATCCTGGGCATGGACGAACTGTCTGACGAGGACAAACTCACCGTCAACCGCGCACGCCGCATCCAGCGTTTCCTCTCGCAACCGTTCCACGTGGCCGAGCAGTTCACGGGCGTGCCGGGCGTCATGGTCTCGATCGAAGACACCATCAAAGGGTTCAACATGATTATGGACGGCGAAGTGGACCACCTCCCGGAACAGGCGTTCCTCAATGTGGGTACCATCGAAGAAGCCATCGCCAAAGGCGAGAAACTGCTTGCCCAGGCCGGTAAATAGATTTTCGGATGCTCACGCTCAGAATCATATCTCCCGAGAAAGAAGTCCTCTCAGCGCAAGTGGACCTGGTCGAGCTTCCGGGCTCGATGGGCCGCTTTGAAGTGCTCAAGGACCATGCGCCGCTGATCTCCTCGCTCGATGCGGGCCTGATCCGCTATGTCGCCGGCTCGGAAAGTCGCGAAATCCCCTGCGCGGGCGGATTCGTGGAGGTCCGGTCAAATGTGATTACGGTATGCATCGGATAAGAAGAAGATATACCTGGATCCTTGCCTTGCTGCTGGTGCTTCTGCCGGCAGCGGCTTCGGCCAACGAGGCGCACGGTGCCTCCGCGCCGGGCGAGCTCGACATGAAGAGCTACATCTTCGGCCATATCGGCGACGCCTACGACTGGCATATCACCACGATCCACGGCAAACACATTTCCATCCCCCTGCCCTGCATCGTCTTTGACGGCGGCCCGCATGTGTTCATGTCGAACCGCATGGAGGAGCACGGCTACACGCTGAATGAAAACGGCAAGCTCGTCAACGCGACTACCGGAAAACGGCCGCTGGACATCTCCATCACGAAGAATGTGTGCAGCCTGCTGCTCAGTTCCATCCTGCTGGTGGTCCTGATCCTGCTGACTTCCCGATGGTACCGGCGGCACGATGCCTTGAAAGAAGCACCCCGCGGCCTGCCCGGCCTGATGGAAATGCTCATCACGATGGTTACCGACGACATCATCAAGGAAGGTGTCGGCAAGGACTGGGAAAAATATGCCCCCTACCTGCTGACCGCCTTCTTCTTCATCTTCCTCAACAACCTGCTGGGCATCGTGCCTTTCTTCCCGGGCGGGGCCAATCTCACGGGCAACATTGCCGTGACCCTGTTCCTGGCCGTCTGCACGTTCCTGGCCGTCAACCTTTTCGGCAACAAACACTATTACAAGGATATCTTCTGGCCGGAAGTACCGGCCTGGCTTAAGGTGCCGCTGCCGCTGATGCCGCTCATCGAGATCATCGGCATGTTCACCAAGCCCTTCTCGCTGATGGTGCGGCTCTTCGCCAATATCCTGGCCGGCCACATCATGCTGCTGGGCGTCATGGCCGTCATCTTCCTGACCGCCAAGCTGGGACCCGCGCTCAACGGTTCGATGACCGTCATCGCGGTCATCTTCGGTGTCTTCATGGATATCCTCGAACTGCTGGTGGCCTTCATCCAGGCCTACGTCTTCACGATGCTTTCCAGCGTCTTCATCGGCCTGTCGCGCCAGCAACCTGAACACGAAACCAAACAAATAGAAACAACTCAATAAACCAAAACCTATGTTAGCTATCATTTTACAGGCCGTCGCAGGTGCGGCATTCGGTAAATTCGGCGCCGCCATCGGCGCAGGCATCGCAGCCATCGCAGCCGCCATCGGCATCGGCAAAATCGGTAAATCCGCGCTGGAGAGTTCCGCCCGTCAGCCCGAAGCGGCCAGCGGCATGCGTACCACCGCCATCATCATCGCCGCCCTCATCGAGGGTGCCTGCCTTTTCGCCATCCTCGTCTGCCTGCTCGGCATCATCGGCTAGTCTATGTCCCTCATCACACCCGACTTCGGACTCCTCTTCTGGATGACGCTGGTCTTCGCCATCGTGTTCTTCATTCTGGCGAAGTTCGGCTTCCCGCTGATTACGGGGATGGTGAAGAAACGTTCCGACAGCATCGAACGTTCGCTCAAAGAGGCGGAAGAAGCGCGCAACACGCTGAAACAGCTGGCAGAAGAGCAGAAACGTCTCATCGACGAGGCACGCAAGGAGCAAGCCCGCATCCTCAACGAGGCAGCAGCGTCCGGTGACAAGATTGTCCAGGAGGCCCGCGAACAGGCCAAGGCGCAGACCGAGCTCATGCTCGCCCAGGCCCGCGAAGAGATCCGCATCGCCCAGGATACGGCCCGCCGCGAACTGGCGGATGAAGTGACCGGCCTGTCGGTCGCGGTGGCGGAAAAACTGCTCCGGGGTCATCTCGACACGCACGAAAAGCAGAGCGACCTGATTGACCGCATGATTGAAGAAGCGCGGGCCAGCCACCGCACCCAAACCCTCAATTGACACCCGAGGAATGAATGACGGACTGATCGCATCCCGCTACGCCAACGCCCTCCTGCTTTTCGCCCGTGAAAAGCAGGAGGAAGACCGCGTTTACGAAGATGCCCACGCACTCCGCGATGCCGTCCTCAGCAAGGACAACGTGACGGAATGCATCGAGAAGCTGTCGGAGACGATGCAGCGGTTCCTCGCGCTCGTCATCCATAACAAGCGTGTGGACTACCTGCCGGCCATCCTCCACACCTACCGTGTGCTGTACCGCCAGGAAAAAGGGATTACACGGGCTTGGCTCACCACGGCTGCCGAAGACCGCGAACTGGCCGACAAACTGCGCGTGCTGATGGAACTCCAAGGGTACACCAAGGTCGATTTCAAGACCGAAGTGAACCCCGACCTGATCGGCGGCTTCATCCTCCAGGTAGACGACAAGCGCCTCGACGCCTCCATCGCAAGGCAACTGCGCACCATCCGCAAGGAATGGGAAGAAAAAAACAGAAAACTCCGCAACAATGGTTGACAATCTCAAAGCAAGCGAAATTTCCGAAGTGCTGCTCAAGCAGCTGCACGACATCAATATAGACGCCCAATACGAAGAAGTCGGACAGGTGCTCCAGGTCCATGACGGCGTGGTCCGTCTCTATGGCCTGACCCATGCCGAAGCCGGCGAACTCCTCGAATTCGACAGTGGCGTAATGGCCGTCGTGATGAACCTCGAGGCCGACAACGTAGGTGCCGTGCTGCTGGGTTCCACGGAAAAAGTGAAGGAAGGCATGACGGCCCGCCGCACCGGCCGCATCGCATCGATCCGGGTCAGCGAAAAGATGGTCGGGCGCGTGGTCAATCCCCTGGGCCAGCCCATTGACGGCCTCGGCGAGATCAAAGGCGAGCTGACGGAAATGCCGCTCGAGCGCAAGGCGCCCGGCGTGATCTTCCGCCAGCCGGTGAACGAACCGCTGCAGACCGGCCTGAAGGCCGTCGATGCCATGATTCCCATCGGACGGGGCCAGCGCGAGCTGATCATCGGCGACCGCCAGACCGGCAAGACCGCCATCGCCATCGACACGATCATCAACCAGCGGGCGAATTTCGAGGCCGGCAAGCCGGTCTATTGCATCTATGTGGCCATCGGCCAGAAAGGATCCACCGTGGCAAGCATCGTGAGCACCCTGCGGGAAAAAGGGGCGATGGACTACACCATCGTGGTGGCGGCCAATGCCGCCGATCCGGCCGCGTTGCAATACTATGCGCCGTTTGCCGGTGCCGCCATCGGCGAATATTTCCGCGACACGGGGCGGCATGCCCTGGTCGTGTATGACGACCTCTCCAAACAGGCCGTAGCCTACCGCGAGGTTTCGCTGATCCTGCGCCGCCCTTCCGGCCGCGAGGCGTATCCGGGCGACATCTTCTACCTGCACTCCCGCCTGCTTGAACGGGCCGCCAAGATCATCGACCAGGAAGAAGTGGCCGCGCAGATGAACGACCTGCCCGCCAGCCTGAAAGGCAAGGTACGCGGCGGCGGCTCCCTGACTGCCCTGCCGATCATCGAGACGCAGGCCGGCGACGTGGCCGCTTACATCCCGACCAACGTGATCTCCATCACCGACGGCCAGATCTTCCTCGAGACCGACCTGTTCAACCAGGGCTTCCGCCCCGCCATCAACGTGGGTATCTCCGTATCGCGTGTCGGTGGCAGCGCCCAGGTCAAGAGTATGAAGAAAGTGGCCGGTACCCTGAAGATCGACCAGGCCCAATACCGGGAACTCGAGTCCTTCACCAAGTTCTCGAGCGACATGGACACCGTGACGAGCCTGACCATCGACAAAGGCCGCAAGAACAACGTGCTCCTCATCCAGCCGCAATACGCACCGATGCCAGTAGGCGAACAAGTGGCCATCCTCTACTGCGGCACAAAAGCCTTGATGAAGGACATCCCGCTCTCGAAAGTGCCCCGTTTCCAGCAGCTTTTCCTTGAAATGATGCGTGCCGAACACCGTGCCGACGTGCTGGACCCGCTGGGCCGGGGAAAAATCGACAAAGTCATCACCGATACCATCGAGCACGTCGCTGCCGGGATCGTCACGACGCTCAACGAAGAATAACCATGGCATCGCTCAAGGAGACAAAGACACGGATCGCTTCGGTCAAGAGCACGCTGCAGATCACGGCTGCAATGAAGATGGTCGCGGCGGCCAAGCTGCATCGCGCCCAGCAGGCCATCGGCAATATGGTCCCCTATCAGGAGAAACTCCATGAAATCCTGCAGGACCTGCTGGCCGGCAGCGGCGTCCGGGCTTCGGTCGAATCCCCGCTGCTGACACCGTCCGACAACCGGCGCGTCGCCATCGTAGCGTTCTCTTCCAACAGCTCCCTGTGCGGCGGCTTCAACGCTACGGCCGTCAAGTCGCTGCTGGGCGAACTGGACCGCTTGCAGGCCGAAGGCCTGACCTGGGAGGACATCGATTTCTACCCGGCGGGGCGGAAAGTCGCCGAAGCGGGACGGAAAGTCGGACTCAAGGCGGCCATGGACGCATCGCATCTGCTTGACAAACCTGCCTATGCCCCCGCCGCCCAGTTGGCGCAAACCCTCATCGAGCGTTTCGAAAAGGGGGAGATCGGCCGCATCATCCTGCTTTACAACCACTACAAGTCCAACGCTTCCCAGCCGCCTGTGCGTGAGACCTATCTCCCGCTGACCCTGCCTGAAACGGCGGACGGACCTGTCGAAGAAGACCTGATCGTCGAGCCGGGCAAGAAGCAAGTGCTCGAGTCCCTCCTCCCGAAAGTCCTGCTCCTCAAGATCTACACGGTGCTGATGGACAGCTATGCCGCCGAACAGGCCGCCCGTACCGTCGCCATGCAACTGGCCAGCGACAACGCGGACGAGTTGCTCGAACAACTGACCCTCGAATACAACAAGCGCCGCCAGCAAGCCATCACGAGCGAACTGCTCGACATTGTCGGCGGCAGCCTCGCCTGATCCGTCATTCCCGGCCCGACCGGGAATCTTAACAGAAACAAATCATTGCATTCTATCCATGAAAAAGATTCTCCTCTCCCTCGCTGTCCTGGCGCTTGCAGCCGCCTGCGGACAGGACACCTTTACGGTCAAGGGCACCATTACGGATGCCGACCAGCTTCCCGAAGGGGCCGTCATCAGCCTGATGAATCCTGCCGGTGAAGAAATCGCCACGGCGCCCATTACGGACGGTACGTTCACCCTGAAAGGCGATGCTTCTGATGAGCAAATGAATATCATTACGGTCAACTGGCCTGACAAGAACCGGCGCGACCGCTCCTGGATGGTCCCTTTCATTCCTGAAAAGGGCAAATTCGACCTGGATATGTCCCGCAACGACTTCGAATTGGAAGGCGGCACCGCCAACAAGGCTTACAAGCGTTTCCAGGAAGACGTGAACGGCATCGCCCAGGATATGCAGGCAAAAATGATGGCGCTGGCCGATGATGCAACCGACGAAGCGGACAAGCTTTACGAGGAAGGCATGGCCAAAATCAAGGATCTGAGTTTGAGCGCCATTGCCAAGAATGCCAAGAACTATGTCGCCCTCGCCGCCCTGCAGAACATCATCTACGACCTGGACCTGGAGGAACTCGACGGAATCCTGGCCAAATGCGGCAAGTTCGTGGGCGAAAATGACGCCATCAAGAGCATTCGCGACAGCAAGGAAGCGGAAATCAAGACGGCTGAAGGCCAGCCGTTCGTCGATTTCGACGGCAAAACCCCTGAAGGCGCTGCCATCAAACTTTCTGACATTGTAGGCAAGGGCAAATGGGTCCTCGCCGATTTCTGGGCTTCCTGGTGCGGTCCGTGCATGGGCGAGATTCCCAATATCAAACGGACGCATGAGACCCTCTCCGGCGACAAGTTCACCGTCCTGGGCGTAGCTGTATGGGACGCGGACGACAACGGCGGCAACAGCACGAGCCTGGCCAAAATGGATGAAATGGGCATGACCTGGCCGCAGATCTTCGTGGGCGATGACAAGACGCCGACCGACCTTTATGGCATCGTGGGCATCCCGACGATGATTCTCTTTGCACCGGACGGAACCATCTGCAAACGCGGCGGCGACCTGCGCGGGGCTCAGATGATGGAGAAAGTCCGCGACATCATCAACCAATAAAAACAACCTCCTATGAAACGTTTTGTCATGCTTCTGGCCGCCACCTTGACACTTGCTTCCTGCACGGACTACAAGGCGTTGTACAACAGCATCGTCAAAGAAATCTCGGATGAAGCCTACAACGGACGCAGCGTCTATGGCGACGGCGACATCCGTGCGGCCAAGTATCTCATTGACCAGCTTTCCTCGTTCGAGGGCATCGTGCCCTGCGAGGCGGCCGGTCCAGAGGATCAGTCTGTCCGCCCGTATCTCAAGAGCCTGGTGGAGCCTGCGGACGAAGGGCGTTGGAGCATCGTGGAAGGCAAGGAGAAATATCTCCCGTATCTGCAGCACTTCCAGTTCCCGATGAACGTAATGCGCGGTGCGATGTCCCTCTCTGTGGACGGCGTGGCTTACGCCCCGACCTTCGATTTCACGGTCAAGGAATTCTCCCCTACTTGCCACGGTTTCTTCAAGGTCACATATCTTGACGAGGAGGCCTACCGGCGGGAAGGCTTCATGGAACACCTGAGCAGCGGCATCTACCGCGACCAGTTCGTGGTCATCGACTGGAACCGCTACTTGGAAACGGTCCAACCCGATCCTTTCGACAAGTATAAACCCTGGCTCACGGAACTTGAAAACATCGGCGGCATCATCCTCCGGCAGGAGGAGCAGTTCCCGTATTTCAAGGCCCGCACCTACTATCAGGGCAACTGCCCGGTCTTGTTCGTGAACAAGTCCTTCCCGGACGGCGCCCGGGAGATCGAACTGCATCTCGATGCGGAAATGCTGCCCACGCGCGACGCCCACAATGTCGTGGCCTGGCTGCCGGGCACCGACCCGTCCTGCGACACTTACTACACCATCTTCGGCCATTATGACCATCTGGGGTACATGGGTGCCGACCAGGTGTTCCCGGGTGCGAACGACAACGGTTCCGGCACGGCGATGGTCGTCACGCTGGCCAAGTATTTCAGCAAGAACCGGCCGCGTCACGGCATCCAGTTCATCCTGCTCGACGCCGAGGAGGAGAATCTGCTGGGCTCGTTCTTCTATTGCGAGAACCCGCGCCTGCCGCTTGACAAGATCGAGTATATGATCGACCTGGATATGGTGGCCGACGACAGCGACCATCTGGCTACGCAGATCACCCCGGGCGGCGAAGCCGGCCTGGAGCGCTTACGTCAGCTCAATGCCTCGTCCAAGTTCCCGCCCTTCGACTTCGTGATGGAAGAGATGAACGACGACAGCGACCATTTCTCCTTCGCGCAGAAAGGCGTACCGGGCGTCTATTTTGAGACGATCGGCTCGATCATCCCGTACTACCACACGCCGCGTGACTCCTACCAGAACACCCGGGATGACAATTTCGACCGGTTGTTCGATCTGATCGTCCGCTTCGTGGAATAATCAGGGAATCCTGGTCCCATGTATTTCGCGGGCGCACGTAGCGCCCGCGATTGCTTTTATATTCTCGGGAAGGACGCCGCAGCCGGGCATTACGATCAGGCGGCTGCCGGCGCGGCGGACGAGCAGCGTAAGAAGGGCGCGGCCCTCCCAGGCTGTCGGTGCTTGTCCCGAACTCAGCAGGCGGGCACAACCCAGTGCAATGATTTTATCCAGGGCGATGAACGGGTCTTCGGTGCAGACGTCGAAGGCGCGATGAAAAGTGACGGGCAGCGGAGCGGCGGCGGCCATCAGCCGGCGCATGGCAGGCAGGTCAATGGTGCCTTGCGGCGTCAACACCCCTATGACGATGCCGGACACCCCGACCGTTTTACAATACGCGATGTCATCGAGCATCTGTTCCAAACCGGCTTCATCACAGACGAAATCTTCACGCGTGAAACCCAACGTTGCTTGTGTGCTGGCGTGCAGGGTATCCCTCTGAAAACCACCCTCCCACGCTAACGCGTGGGCCCCTCCCCCTGAGCCGTGGGCGGCACTGTTTTCAGAGGGATACCCTGACACGCCTGTAGCACACTGCGCAGATGGCCGAACGAGTACGTTGACGGGAATGGTCAGGGTGGCGGCGACTTCACGGATGAGGTCACGGGATGGAGTCAGGCCGCCGACGGAAAGGTCCGTGCAGAGTTCGATGCGGCCGGCGCCGCGGGACTGGGCGGCGAGGGCTTGATCCAGCGTGGTGCAGCAGGTTTCGATGAGAGGGGGCGCCTGGTTGGAGCCGGGAGAAACAGCAGCGGGATCGGCCGGCCGAGGTCGGGGCAGCGCTCCTTCAAAGTCCGGATCATCGGATTTAGGGTAGCGCTGGGCGAAACCGGGAACGAGACTGAAACTCATAACTGCGGAAGGACACGTTTGAGGTCTTCGGCGAGGGATGTATTGTAGCCTTGGGAGAAATAGACGATGCGACCGAAACTGTCGCAGATGGTTACGACCGGCTTTTGGCGTGAGTCGCTCTTGCATCCGGCACAAAGCATTTCCAAGATGGAACCGTCTTCATCTTTTTCCAGCAGCACCGGCCTGCCCCACTCCGCCAGCACAGGCGCGAGCGCTTCGAGTTGTCGCCGGGCGTGGATGGACGGTTCATCGCGGTCGCCCAGCACAGCCAGCAGATAATAGCCGCGGCCGGTTTGCGGAAGGAAACGGTCGGCGTCCATCGTGCCAAGCACCGTCAATTGATCGGCCGCCCGGCGCATCACCAGGGGGACATCGGTCTCCGTATCAGCTTTCACGGTAAAGAATTCGGCGTGGGACAGCACACTGCCGTCCGCCAGCCGCGTGCCTGTCGTCAACATATAGTAGCCTTCCTCCAGCGCGAGCGGAAAAACCTTCGTCCAGGGATTGTGGTCGGAGTCTTCATCGAAAGTCAGCAACTTCGCGGTACCCTCTTCGATACGGGCCAAGGTAAAATGATGATAGTATTCCGGATCGCCGGTTCCTTCCAGCCGCACTGCAACGCGTCCTTTCGGCTTGGCAATCAGCTGCGTATCCCCCGTGAGGGCATCGAGCGCAGCGTCCAGTCCCATCGCCCGGCACAGAGCCACGTAAAAGATATTGCGGTTCGCCGCATCCGCCTTCCGGCTGCGCCACACGTCAATGGGGGCCATTCGAAGCCCCTGCGGATTCAGGCGCGTATCCGATTCGATCTGCTTTTCCACCCATTCCGCCACGGCCTCCGGAGAATCCAGGGAGAGTTCGGCGCCCAGTTCCTCAAAATAAGGTTTGAGCGCTTCCAGCTCCACCCGCGGGCAATCACGCTCCGGATGGAATTCCCCGTCAATATGCGCATACGCATCCTCCAGCACATCAGCGGTTACATCGCCCCGATCCTTGTCCGAGAGCGAAGCCAGCAGCGCCCGCGCATTCGCATCGGGATGGGCCGCGAGGAACGCGTCCACGACAGCGGCATTGCCTTTCGGGCGCGCTTCCCGGAGTGCGTCTTCCGTACGGAGCCGCTCCGCATTGCGGGCTACTTCCGCTTCAGTTGCCCCCGAAGGCAGCGGATCTTCGGCTGGAGGCACAATATCCAGTTCCAGCGAGAAGGCTTCGCCCACCCGGTGGTCAAGCGTTACGGAAACCGCGTCTCCGTCAATCACTGCCAGACCGAAACGGTCCTCTTTCGCAGCCCAGGCCACCATATCGCCTTTTCCCATATCGAGCGCCGCCCGGCCTTTCCGGTCCGTCGTATAACGGGCTACCGTATAGTATTCTCCGTAATTGTAGATCTTGAACTCTACGTTTGCTCCCGACACCGGGCGACCTGTTTCATCCAGCACCGTGACCACGCTGCGCCGAGCCGGTACATAGCCGCGGATCACATTGATTTCCGTATAGCACGGCGTACGCTGGATCACATCCTCATCTCCGTGATAATCTCCGAAGACCTTGGTATGCAGGATCAGCGCCCGGGACACGGGGCCGGTAAACCAGGCCATGTCGAGCCGTGGCTCCGGCTCACAGGCGCCCATGAAGTGCCATTTCCCATCCACAAAGACCTCTACCCAGGCGTGATTGTCATCGGTATGCGCCCAGCGCGGGGTATAGACTTGCCGGGCGGGAATACCCGCAGCCCGCAAAGCCGCCACGGTCAGGACGGATTCTTCCCCACAACGGCCGACACCCCGCTGGATGGTCTGCAGCGGCGACGAGGTCCGCCCGTCGGACGGCTGGTACGTCGCCATTTCGTGGCACCAGTGATTGATTTCCAGCGCAGCTGCCCCGATGTCCATGCCCGCCACCCGGGCACAGAGCGTGTCGGCATACAGCGTCCTGAAATCATCGAGGGTCTCATTGTTGACCCGGAGCGGCAGCACGAAGTGCCGGAATTCCCGTTCGGGAATGTCCCACCCCATCCGGTCCCTGACTTCCAGGGTTTTTTCCACATTCGCCTGCCAGAAAGCCAACGGATGGGCCGCCAGGTCCGGATGCGGCATATAGGCATACAGGAAATCGATATAAGGGTCAGCTTCGCCGCGCGGTTCACTGGCGCAGGCGGTCAGCAAAGGAAGGAGGAGCAGCCACGCTGCCAGGCATCGGATCGCTTTCATTGCGCGTTCTTATCGATTTGTGGAATGATTCTTCGGAGGTTTTCGGCAAGCGTCGGATCGGCGCCCCGCGAAACATAGACAATCCGCCCCCATCCGTCCGCAATCGCCACCAAAGGAAGCACGGGAGAAGGCAGCCGGCAGCCCGTCAGAAGGTCTGTCTGGATGGCACCGTCAGCATCGTCGAAAGAGACCAGATGCGACAACTGGCTCAACGGTCGCGCGTCTGTCTTTGTCAAAAGCCGCTCTCCGGCCGGCCCTGTCACGAAAACCGGCTGACCCCATGATTCCAGCAGCGGCTGGGCCTCATCCAATTGACGGAGGCACTCCCGCGTCGCTTCATCCCGGTCGCCCAATTCGACCACCAGATAATAGCCGCGGGCCGCCACGGGGATGAAAGGACCCGCATTGAACATGCCCCAAACATACGCACGCGCACCCGGATCCCGCAGACGCAACGGGACTACCGTAGTGGAATCGGCCGTCACACGGAAGAATGCCGTGTGCGAAAGGACGCTGTAATCAGCCAGGCGCACACCGGTCGTCAACATGTAACAGCCCTCCTCGAGTGTCAGCGGGAAAATCTCTTCCCAGGCACGCCGTTCTTTTCCATCTTCGCCCAGCGGAATGCGACGCGTCGTTTGCGCTTCGATCCGGGAAATTGAAAAATGCTGGTCGCAGTCCGTCGGCATGACACCCTCGAACGTCACATCCACCCGGCCGACCCGGGCATCCGGATCCAGCGCGCCATAGGTCGCTTCGAAACCCATTGCCCGGCAAAGGGCCACCCGGAAGATATCGCGGCTCCGCCGGTCCGCTTTCCGGCACTGCCACACGTCAGCAGGCGCCATCCGCACCCCTTGTGGGTTGTACCATGACACCAATTGGATATGCTGGTCCACCCATTCATCCACGGCAGCAGGGCTATCCAGCGAAACACCCGCCTGCAGCAGCGAGAAAAATGGCTTGAGGGGCTCCTGCTCGATCCGGGGGCAGTCGCGCAAAGGACGGAATGTCCCGTCGATATGCGCAAAGGCATCTTCCAGGACATCGAGAGACACGACGCCGCGGTCGTGGTCGTCCAGCGAAGCGAGCAAGTCCTGCGCCTGTTCCCCGGGATGGGCGGTCAGGAAAGCGGTAAGGACGTCCGCATTGCCATGGGGACGACTGTTGCGGATCGAATCCTCGACCGCCACGCGTGCTCCGTTGGCGGCTTCATCCGCTTCTGTTTTCGGTTGGGGAAGAGGGCGCTCGACAGGAATCACCAAGTCATAGTCAACCTGGAAAGACTCACCCGGAACATGGTCCAGCTTCACTACAACTTCTTCGCCATCCAGTTTGGCCAGGCCGAAACGGCCGGCTTTCGAAGCCCACACAATGAGGTCGCCATATCCCATCTCAAAAGTCACACGGCCCCGGAAATCACTCATACGGCTATGGAGCGTGACATACTCACCGGCATTATACATCTTGCACTCCACCCGGGCCCTGCGGACCGGCCGGCCGGAAGGATCGACGACCCGGACGACACTGCGGCGCGTGGGCGCATAAAGGTGGATGAGATTGATCTTGGAATTCTGGGTGGAACGGGCAAGGACCGGTTCAGGGCCCTTGTACTTTCCCACTACCGGCGAACTGATGACATGGGCCCGGGCAACCACATCGTTGATCCAGGCGATATCCAGATGGCTTTCAGGCTCGCAAGCACCCATGAAATGCCATTGTCCGTCGGTCCAGACTTCCGCCCAGGCATGCGCACCGTCGATATGCGACCAGTGCGGGGCATTGGCCAGTCTGGCCGGGAGTCCGGCGGCCCGAAGGGCGGCGACCACCAGGACTGCTTCTTCATTGCAACGCCCTGCCCCCTCTTGAATCAGTTGCGTCGGCGACATCGTCCAACCGGTCGTCAGCCGGAAGGTGGCCATCTCCAGGCACCAGTGGTTGATTTCCAAGGCAGCCTCCTCCATGGACATTCCTGCCACACGTGCGCAAAGCGTATCAGCATACAGGGTGCGGAAGTCATCGAGAGCTTCCATGCCTACGCGAAGCGGCAGCACGAAATAGCGGAACTCCCTTTCCGGAACGCCCCATTGCATCCGGTCGCGGACTTCGAGGGTTTTGGCGACATTGGCCTCCCAATAGGCGCGCGGCTTGGCCACGTCATCGGCCAGATTCATCGACTGGTAAAGATAATCGACGTATTGTTCCACCGTGCCGGCCCGCTGACTGCAGGATACCAGCGACAGCAACGCGACAAGGAGCAAAAGGCATCGGCGCAGCGAATCCATGGGCTTCCTTATTTGATGGTCACTTCATCGATGAAAAGGTGGGCCTGGCCGCCGGCACCGATGTGCCAGTCGGGCAGCATACCGAAATTCTTGGCAATCACCTTGACATAGCGGGCGTCTGTGCGGACCGGCTGCGAAATTTCGGCAATCTGGGGCGTCTCGTCACGCGGATCGACCGAATGGCTCTGCCGGCCCTGCAACTGGTAGGTCTTCCCGTCACGGGAGGTATAGAACTCAACCCACGGCGGCAACAGAATCCATTTTTGCGAGTCTTGCAGGAAACCGGCACTGATCTTGGAAATCCGCTTCACCTCTCCCATATCGATTACGGCCTCGAAGTCGCTCCGATAACCTTGCCAGGGGCCCAATCGGTAATTGGTCGAGCCGCGGATATTGTCCACGACGGCCTGGTCGCCGCCGGCACTGTACATCGGCGTGTAGGGATGGACGATCGTCACTTTGTAACTGTGTTCCATGCGGCGGAGTGTCGTATGCGTCGTGAAACTGCGGTTGCCTTCCCGGTCGGTGCAATACGCATAGACAGTACAGTTGCGGCTCACGGTAAAAGGACGCTCATAGCGTTGGAAATCGCCGCCTGCCACGCTGCCTTCGGGTACCATCTGATACCAGATGCTGCAGGCCTTGTCCGCGGATTCGATTTCCACTTTCGTGAACGCCTTGAAAACCGGATCGGGCACTTTGAACCAGGGATTCACCACGATGGTCTTTTCGACAGCGGCCACGGGCCGGTCTTCTTCCTTGCTGCCGAAACGGGGATTGGGCTTGTCATCCATGCCGAAGATGAAGGTACGGCCCCGCTCGATATCGGCATAACGGAGATAGGATTTCGAATACGGAACACCGTCACGCATGACATGGTTCACGTACCGGTTGTCAGGGGAAGTGCGCGGTGCGCGGATCGTGAAGTCGTTGCCGTTTTCCTGATGGATGACGGCGTTGCGGAACAGCGGCGAACCGAATACGAAGACATCGCTGCCGGGCGTGACCGGATAGAGACCGAGGGCGCTCATCACATACCAGGCGGACATCTGGCCGCAATCCTCGTTGCCGCACAAGCCGTCAGGACGGGCCGTAAAGAGATCATCCATGATCTGCCGGACCATCCGCTGCGTTTTCCAGGGAACGCCGATATAGTTGTAAAGATAGGCGATGTGATGGCTCGGCTCGTTGCCCTGGACATACTGGCCGATCATGCCGGTCATGTCCACCTGCTGGATACCGGCAATCTGGCTGTTCGTACTGAACAGTTCATCGAGCCAGTCTTCCATCGAACCGTCGCCGCCGCTGACTTCCACCAATCCGTTGATGTCGTGCTGCACGTGGAACGAGTATTGCCAGGAACTGGCTTCCGTAAAATGGACATTGACTTCCGCTGGGTCGAACGGGGACGACCAGAGGCCGTTCTGGCGCGGCCGCATGAAGCCGGTGGAAGGATCGTAGAGGTTGCGCCAATACTGCGACCGCTTCAGGAATTCCGCTTCGACCGCTTTGTCTCCGACATACCGGGCTACCTGTGCGATACACCAGTCGTCCACGGCATACTCCAGTGTCCGGGAAACGGACTGGCCTTCGAGTTCGGCCAGGATGAAACCGTTCTCCCGATAGATGTCAATGCCATACTCCGGCCGGTTGGCGCTCGCGACCATCGCCCGGAGCGCCTTTTTCACATCGAAGTCCGTGATGCCCTTGGCAATGGCGTCGGCGATTACCGGCGCGGCGCTGTAACCGATCATGCAGTCCGTCTCGTTGCCGCTGAGTTCCCAGATGGGCAACTTGCCGGCCTCATCGAAAATGGAGAGCATGGTCTTGATGAAATCGACCGTCCGTTTCCGTTCGATGACGTTGAACAACGGATGCAAGGTCCGGTACGTGTCCCAGAGGGAGAAGATGTGGTAACGGTCCCAGCCCTCAGCTTTGTGGACCTTGCGGTCCATGCCACGGTACTCGCCGTTGCTGTCAGAATAGAGGCTCGGCGCGATGGCCGTATGGTAGAGCGCCGTGTAAAATGTGCGCATGCGGTCCGGATCGCCTTCCACCTCGATCTTCGAGAGATAGTCATCCCAGGCGCGGCGGGTCGATTCGCGCAGCAGGTCGAACGAATAGATGCCTTTGGTATTCCAGTCGCTTTCGCTCTCCAGGTTGGCACGGGCATTCGCTTCGGAGACCGAGGAAATGCCGACCCGGACCACCAGTTCGCGGGCCCGGGATTGTCCGGCAGGACGGCCGAAAGTCAGCAAGGCCGTGGCACCGGAAGGATTGTCCGTCACCTTCGCTTCGCGGATCGGGCGCGAAAACTCCATGTAGAAATAGACGATCTGGTCCTCCGCCCAACTGGAGGACTGCCGGAATCCCTGCACGGCGTTCTCCCCCACCTGTTCCAGTTTGGAGCCGAGCACTTTGTCGCGCGGGCCCAGGTCAATGACCAGCTGCGGCTCGACACCTCGCGGATATGTATAGCGGTGAATGCCGACGCGACGGCCGACCACCAGCTCGGCATTCACGTTCCACCGGTCCAGATAGACACGGTAGTAGCCGGGCGCCGCCTCTTCGTTGTCGTGCGAGAAGGGAGACTGGTAATTCTCTTCTGTAATCAGGCTGGCGAAGCCATGGACCGGCATGACACGGATATCGCACAAGTCAGCGCAACCGGTACCGCTCAGGTGGGTATGGGTGAATCCTTTGATAAGGGAATCACTGTAGTGGTAGCCTGAACAGCCGTCCCAGTTGTCCCCGCGGGTGTCAGGACTCAGCTGGATCATGCCGAAGGGGTAGGCGGCTCCGGGAAAGGTGTGACCATGGAAATCGGTTCCTGTGAAAGGATTGACCAGGTCGGCATATTTTGTGCGAAGGATTCCGGCCGAAAGCAGGCCGGGCAGGCCGGCCAGCAGGAAGACGAAGAGAAGAAGCTTTTTCATAATATGTAAAAATAGGCATTTTTTTATTAATTTTACCGAATAATTGAACGCAAAATGAAAAGAACCCTGTTTGCCCTGGCGCTGATGCTGTTTTCCCTCGCGGACGCAGCGGCCCAGACCGGTTCCGTTGTGTACAGTCTTCCCCGGACCACCGTCTGCGTCCGGGTCGAAGCCCGGCGCGAAGCCTTCACTGCGGGTCCCTACGCCCAATATGCCCAGAAATACTTCGGCGTCGCCGCCCGGACCCAGAACGGCACCACCTATACCCTCCAGAACATCACCTTGACGCCTTATGTGGAAGCCGATCCCAAGGCTCGTTTCACCATCACGGTCCCCGACAAATCCTCGGCCGGTTTCCTGCAGCTCTGCGCGCAGGGCCTCGTCGTGATGGCCGACAACTATACGGGCCGGCCGGCCGCCTGGCGTTTCACCAGCCAGGCAGGCGCCGCCCATTTTGAAGGCATCGACCCGCTGGGCAACCTCGGCAGCGAGACCACCACGCTCTACAAAGCTGTCAAAACCGATGACGGCTATGAACGCGTCCCCGTGACCCAGGACAATGTGGTGGAGAAATCAGCAGACCGCAAGGCCGCTGACGCCGCCGCCGTGATCTTCAGTCTCCGCGAGAAGCGGCAGCAGATCGCCACAGGCGACACCGACGCCACCTTCAGCGGCGAGGCGCTCCAAGCTGCCATCAACGAGATTACCCGCGAAGAAGAACGCTACCTGAGCCTCTTCTACGGCATCCGTGACATCTCGATCGAAGAAAAGACTTTTGACGTGACGCCCGACCCCGACAGCAAAGACCAGCGTTACACAGCTTTCCGAATCTCCGACAAAGACGGGCTGCTGCCCGCTTCCGTCAACGAAGGGAAAGCCGTAACCCTTGAGTTCCGGATTGAACCGCTCGCCAGCCCCGACGTGACCGCCGAGCGTGGCCGGGAGAGTTCACTGGTCCGTTACCGCATCCCTGCCATCACCCGCTGCCGGCTGGTCCGCGACGGGACGATCCTGCTGGAAAACCGCATCCCCGTTTACCAGCTGGGTGAGGATGCCTCCCTTCCCTTGAATGTATTGTTGACAAAATAATCTTATCAAAAACCCGTATCATGCCTATCCGCAACTTAGAACCCAAGAGCGTCTGGAACAACTTCTACGCGCTCACCCAGATTCCCCGTCCGTCCGGACATACACAGAAAGTAGCCAAATTCCTGGTCCAATTCGGCAAGGACCTCGGTCTCGAAGCCTTCCAGGATGAGTGCGGCAACGTCATCATCCGCAAGCCTGCCACCCCGGGCATGGAAGACCGCAAAGGCATCGTGCTCCAGGCCCACATGGATATGGTCCCGCAGAAAAACAACGATAAGAAGCACGACTTCACGAAAGATCCTATCGAGACCCGCATCGTCCACCACGACGACGGCGACTGGGTGTATGCCAACGGCACGACCCTCGGTGCCGACGACGGCCTCGGCGTGGCTGCCGCCATGTCGGTCCTCGAATCCAAGACCTTGAAACACGGCCCCATCGAGGCCCTCTTCACGGTTGATGAAGAGACCCGCATGGTCGGCGCCAAAGCCTTGAAGCCCGGCATCCTCCAGGGAGACATCCTGCTCAACCTCGACTCCGAGACGGAAGGCGAACTCTATGTGGGTTGCGCCGGCGGTCTGGACGCCAACGTCACGTTCAAATACAAGGAAGCCCCGATGCCGAAGGGTTACAAGCCTTTCCAGGTGATTGTCACCGGCCTGCGCGGCGGCCACTCCGGCATGGAGATCAACGAAGGCCGCGGCAACGCCAACAAGGTGATGGCCCGCGTCCTGCTGCCGATGGTCCGTCATTTCCGCGGCAAACTCGTCAGTTTCAACGGCGGCAACATGCGCAACGCCATCCCGCGTGAGGCAGAGGCCGTCATCGCCCTCCCGGCCGAGAAGGAAAATGCAGCCCTGAAGGTTGTCGCAACCACGCTGGCCACTGTCAAAGCGGAACTCGCCGCCATTGACCCCAACGTCTCAATCACCTTCGCCCCTGCCAAGGCCACGAAGATCATCGCCGGCACGACCGGCCTGAAACTCCTGCGCGCCCTCTACGCCTGCCCCAACGGCGTCGACCGCATGAGCCTTGAAATCAAGGACCTCGTGGAGACCTCGAACAACCTGGCCATCGTTCACACGGACAAGGGTGTCATCACCGTCAACACGCTGCTCCGCGGCTCGACGGATTCCCTGAAGGAAGACCTCGCCGAGGCTGTCCGCTGCGCCTTTGAGCTGGCCGGCGCGAAAGTCTTCTTCGACGGCGGCTACTCCGGCTGGAGCCCGAACATGAAATCGCCCATCCTCCACACCATGAAGGACCAGTACAAGAAGCTCTTCGGCAAGGAACCCGCCGTCATGGCCATCCATGCCGGCCTCGAGTGCGGTATCCTCGCCGGTGCCTACCCGCAGTGGGACATGATCTCCTGCGGCCCGACGCTCAAGTCGCCGCACTCCCCGGACGAACGCTGCTTCATCCCGTCGGTCGCCAAGTGGTGGCAGTTCATCGAAGCCGTCCTCGAGGACGCTCCGAAGAAATAGGAGTTATTCTGTTGACCCTAAACGGCCGATAAGGGCGTAGCAGCGGGTGGTTTTCGGGCTGGACGGCATTTTTCTGCCGGCCAGGACAAAAACCAGAGCAGCGGAGCCCGGAAAATTTTGTTAATAAAAAAATAATCCCTACATTTGCAGCCCTTTGGGAAAATCCCGAAGGGCTTGTTACATTTAATTTTACCTACTAATGTTAAAACAGTACGAAACCGTTTTCATTGCAACTCCCGTTTTGTCTGATGAACAGATGAAGGAAGCGGTTGCCAAGTACGCGGGCTTGATCACCGAGAATGGTGGCAAGATCGTGTGCCAGGAGGATTGGGGCCTGAAGAAACTGGCCTACCCGATCCAGAAGAAAACTACCGGCTTCTATACCCTGATCGAGTTTCAGGCCGAACCGGAGTTCATTGCCAGATTTGAAACACAGTTCAAGCGTGACGAGCGTATCCTCCGCTTCCAGACTGTATCGATGGACAAACACGCCATCGCTTATGCCGAGCGCCGTCGCGCAAAGATGAGTGGTGTCGCCGCCCCCGCCGAAGCACCCGCCGAGGCTCCCGTTAACGAATAAGGAGACAAGACTATGGCACAGAACGATGACATCCGCTATCTGAACCCCGTCAATGTCGAGGTCAAGAAGAAGAAATACTGCCGCTTCAAGAAGGCAGGTATCAAATATGTCGACTACAAGGACGCCGAGTTCCTGAAGAAGTTCCTCAACGAACAAGGCAAGATCCTCCCCCGCCGCATCACCGGCACTTCGCTGAAATTCCAGAAGAAGGTATCGCAAGCCGTCAAGAGAGCCCGCCACCTGGCGCTTCTCCCGTATGTTACTGACCTGATGAAATAAGGAGGAAACCATGGAAGTCATTCTCAAGCAAGACGTACAGAACCTTGGCAACAAGGACGACATCGTGACCGTGAAGAACGGCTACGCTGCAAACTGGCTGATCCCGCAGGGCATCGCCATCATGGCCACTCCGACCGCCAAGAAGATCCATGCCGAGAACATGCGCCAGCGCGCCCACAAGGAGCAGGCGCTCCGCGACGCAGCCGAGAAGCTCGCCGCCCAGCTCGCCGAGGTTACCGTGAAGGTGCCCGCCAAGGTCAGCGAAACCGGCAAGGTATTCGGTTCGGTGAACAACATCCAGGTCGCCGAGGCCCTCGTGGCTGCCGGTTTCGACGTGGACCGCAAGAACATCACCCTCGTGGGCGAGCCGCTCATCAAGCAGGTCGGCGACTACGAGGCCGTGGTCAAATGCTACAAGGACATCAAGGCCACCGTCAAACTGCAGGTGGTTCCTGAAGAAGCCTAAACCCGGGTACAAAAACCCTGTAAAATGTGCCCCGACTGGCAAATTTAGCTGGTCGGGGCACAATTTTGGGCTTGGGCGTGCCCGGACCTTACAGATCCCGCTCGATATCGCTCCAACGGAGCTGGCGGCGGGAAAGGAAAAATCGGAGGACGATACTTCCGTCGTAGAGGCCGATGTTGTTGCGCTCTTCTTCGAAGGGAGAAGGGTCCTCTTCGCGGCGCATGCGGCGGTAGTCACGGTGGGCTTTCCAAACAGCCTTGAAGTAAGACCAGCGGCCGGTGAGCAGATAGATGAGGGCTGATGCGCCGTCAAGACACATCCGGAGGAAAATGCGGCTCCAACGGATGCGGTCAGGCAGGTTTTTGTAGAGCATCAACAGGTTGTTGCGGTAGTTGAAGTAGAGTTTGCGCGGGGAGTTATTGGGCAGGGTGCCGCCCCCTACATGATAGACCGCCGAAGCCGGGACGCACCAGACCTGGTAGCCCAGCAGCTTGGCACGCCAACAGAAATCAATCTCCTCCATGTGCGCGAAGAAACTGTCGTCAAGACCGCCCAAGTGGTGGTAGAGGGCGCTGCGCACCATCATGCAGGCGCCTGTCGCCCAGAAACATTCTTCCGGCGTGTCATATTGCCCCTTGTCTTCTTCGAGGTTCGACAGGATGCGGCCGCGGCAGAATGGATAGCCGAAACGGTCGATGAAGCCGCCGGCGGCACCGGCGTATTCAAAGCGGCCGCGGTCGGCGGCCGAAAGGACTTTCGGCTGGCAGATTCCCGCTTCGGGGTGTTCTTCCATGAAACTGACCAGCGGCGCAAGCCAACCCTCCGTCACTTCCACATCGGAGTTGAGCAGGACATAGTAGTCCGCATCGATCTCGCGCAGGGCACGGTTGTAGCCACCGGTAAAACCGTAATTCTGGTCGAAACAGAGGGTGCGGATGGAGGGCCAGTTTTCCTGCAGCCAGGCCACGGAACCGTCCGTCGAACCATTGTCAGCGACCACGATGAAAGCGCCGGGATCCTGGGTCCGGGCAACGAGCGTGGGCAGATAAGCCTGCAGCATGGACAGGCCATTCCAGTTGAGTATGACGACAGCGGTATCCATGGTCTCATCTTCTTTTGTTGCGGACCAGCAATTTGCAAAGCACCCGGGACAAGACCAGCAAGACCAGCGTGCCGGCAATCAGGATACTGAAATACACTTGTTCGCGGATCCTGTTGCGGAGCACCAGCACGTCCGGATCTTCCGCCAGAACGACGCCCAGGTCGGTATCATCCAGTTCGAGGTTGGCCCATTTGGCTACGATCATTCCGTCATTGAAATACACGGCGCCGCCGTTGCTGCGGTTGAGGGTCATCAGCGATTTGCGGTCGGCCGTCACATAATCTTCTGTCGGACCGTAGATGACCGGTTCCTGCCCCAGCCGTTGGGCAGCTTGGCAGAAGCGTTCAATCCGCGCCTGCTGTTCGGGCTGGAGGGCATCCGGGTTATAGACAGTCACAGCCAGCACCGGCCCCTGCATCTGCTCCAGCGTAAAATCCACCTGGGCCATCTTCGTGGAGCCGCCCACTTGCACGGTCCGGCTGTCGAGGTAGGTCCAGCTCTCATCGGGCAGGTTGTCGAGCGTGAACTCTTCCGTGTGACCGTCTTTGGTATAGATGAACGTTGTTTCGAAACGCGCCTGGTTCTCCTGTGCCAAATCATCGAGGCTGGTGCCCACGCTGTAGGCCGTAAAGTCGACCTGCGGGATGGTCGCAGCTGCCCGGAGGGCAACAGAAAGGGCCAGAAGCGCAAATACAACGATGAAACTCCATTCGATAACGGGCGTGGCAACCATCGTAGCCCGTTTTCGTCCCAGGAAGATGAGGACGGCAAGCACCAGCAGCACCAGGTTCTTGAGGAAAGTCTGGGTATTCGTCAAATGGATGGCTTCCCCGAAGCACCCGCAATCGCTGATGGGATTGTAAAGCATCAGATAGAGTGTCAGCAGCGTAAAGCCCGCCGTGAGAATCAGCGCAATCCACGCTATGATCCGGATGCGCAAGCCGCTGAGCACGCAGATGCCGATGGTGAATTCGAGCGTGGAGAGCGCGATGCCGAGTGCCACGGAAGCCGGCTCCAGGAAGCCGAGGTGCATGAAGTCAAGGTATTCCTTCATAATCAATCCGGTACCGACCGGATCGATGAGCTTGAGCACCCCCGAGACGATGAAGGTCAGGGCGAAGAGTACCCGGCAGAGGCCGCGTAGGAATCTCATAGGAGGGTATCGATTTCGTTGCGGATGCGGCGGAAGATGTCTGCGGCCGGAAGCATGGAGCCGTCGGCGTCGCTGCAATCGATGCGGAGGAAGCTGTCGTCGAGCCCGCACTGCTCCCGGTACAGGTCGCGGACCCGGACCTGGAAGGCCAGGTCGGCTTCATGGATGTCGGATTTGCCTTCGAGATACTTGCGGTCGCCGCCCTTGCGGCTGCCGCGGAGCTTGGCATCGACAAATTCGATGGGTACGTCGAGGAACAGGTTGAGCGTAGGACGCGGGATGCCATAGCGTTCGTACTCCAGGTCGAGGATCCAGTCGCGAAGCGCGGCAGATTCTTCCCTGGAAGCGAGTTTGGCGCACTGGAAGGCGATGTTGGAATAGACATAGCGGTCGAGCACGACGACACGGCCCTGGTTCATCCAACTGCGGATCAGGCTGGCGGCATCGCGGCGGTCTTCGGCGAAAAGCAGCGCCACCAGCTGCGGATGCACCTGGTCGATGGCCCCGAAATCGCCCCGCAGGTATTTGGCGATCAGCTCACCGTAGATCGGTGCTGTATAGCGCGGAAAATGGAGATAATCCACCTTCCGGCCCAGCGAGGAGAAATAGGAAGTCACCATCTTGAGCTGCGTCGATTTGCCGGCGCCGTCCAAACCTTCGAGTACGATCAACATAAAGTATTATCTTTGCATACAACTTGTAAAGATAAGAAATAATGGAAAGCGGAGCAACGAAAATCATGGGAATCATCAACCTCAATTCCGATTCCTTCTACGCACCTTCCCGGGCCGCGACGGTCGAAGCGTTCCGCCGCCGCGCCGACAGCCTGCTCGCTCAGGATGTCGATATCCTCGACCTGGGTGCCTGTTCTTCCCGCCCTGGGTCGGAGGAGATTGACGCCGAAACGGAATGGGCCCGGCTGGAACCCGTGCTGGAGACCGTAGCCCGCGATTATGCGGCCGTTTCCATCTCGATCGATACCTACCGGGCGTCCATCGTGACGATGGCCTACCAGTGCATCGGCCGTTTCATGGTCAATGACATTTCGGCTGGCGAATGGGACGAGGCCATGCTTCCGGTCACAGGCCGCCTCGGCCTGCGCTACATCGCGATGCACCACCAGGGGAATTTCCAGACGATGCACGCGGCGTATCACTACGACGATGTGGTGGAAAGCGTGAAACAGTATTTCCGCGCTTTTGCCCTGCGGGCCAAAGAAGCCGGCGTCGCTGACTGGATCCTCGACCCGGGCTTCGGTTTCTCGAAGAGCAATGAAGACAACCAGACGCTTTTCGACCGTTTGGACGAATTCAAAAGTTTCCGTCGCCCGATCCTGGTGGGCGTCTCCCGCAAGCGTTTCATCTGGCAGCCCCGTGGCCTGACGCCCGACACATGCGGCGACATCGTGCGCGAATATGAAGAACGCGCCCAAGCCATGGGCGCGTCCATCATCCGGCGGCATTAGCCGTTTGCGGCCACAGCCGCGCTGGCGGCCGCTTCCATAACTTTTACAGAGTCCGGTATTTCTTGCCGTAATAGAGCTGCTGGGCAATGAAGTCGTCACCGTACACAATCTGGTAGTCTTCGACTCTGCCGTCTTTGACAACGGGAACAATCTCGGGGTTGATGAAACCGCGGTACGGTTTGAGGTCCAGGCTGGCGTAACGCTCGAGCACTTCCTTGTGCAGCTGCGGGTCGATGTCCACGGCGTAATTCAGGACCAGCGCCTTGCCGGCTTCGTAGTCACCTTCCGACTTGATGCGCTGTATCTCGGCCAGCAGGTCGCCGAAGAGACCGCGGAGTTTCTCGAAATCGTTGACCACGAAATACGTCTTTCCGTCGCGCACCTTCTTCTCGATGACATTCTCAGCCCGGCCCTTTTCATAGCACCAGTCGGCGATAAGCTTGCGGTTCTGCATGTGGGCTTCCGTGTTTTTCTTGCCGAATTCGACCCGGCTGAACTGAGTCATGATTCCATTGCGGATATAGCTCATATACGCAGCCTTGTAAGCGTCCGGGCTGTCGAGCAGGCCGAGTTCCACCAATTTCGGATCGGCGATATAATAGAGCCCGAACAGGTCGGCGCGCGCCTCTTCCAGCGTGGAGGTAAATTCCTTCAGCGCATTGGCGGGCGTCTCGGGCAGCAGCTGTCCACTGCCGTGGCCGAGGCATTCGTGCAGGTCGGTATGGAGATTGTCCGTGATGCTGCCGTACTTCTTGCAAAGGTCGATCTCGGCCTGGTCCCAGGCGAATTCGGTCAGCACGCTCTTGGGACGCTGCTCGGAGGCCAGTTCATAGGCATCAGTGATGTTGGCGATGGTCACAGACTTGGAGCCGTGCTCCTTGCGGATCCAGTCGGCGTTGGGAAGGTTGATGCCGATGGCCGTAGCCGGGTAATTGTCACCGGCGATGACGGCCACATTGATGACCTTGGCCGAAACACCCTTCACCTCCTCTTTCTTGAAACGGGGATCCACCGGCGAGTGGTCTTCGAACCACTGTGCGTTGCGGCTGATGATTTCCGTCCGCTTCGAGGCCTCGCGGTCGCGGTAGTTGACGATGCCTTCCCAGGAAGCCTTGCGGCCGAGGGGATCGTCATAGTCCTCGACGAAACCGTTTACGAAGTCCACATCGCTCTGTGTATCGGCCACCCAGGTAATATTGTACTGGTCCCACATCCGCAAGTCGCCGGAGCGATAATAAGCGATCAGTTCGTCGATATACTGCTTCTGGGTATCATTCTCAGCTACCGCCTTTGCTGCTTCGAGATGACCGATGATGACCTCCAGCGCGGGGCCGTAGATGCCGCCGACTTTCCAAGTCTTTTCGACAACCTTGCCGTCTTCCTTGACCACCTTGCTGTTGAGGCCGTAGCTGATGGGGTGCGGATCCGAAGGATCTTCCATCCGGGCATAGAAATCATTGACTTCCTGGGCCGTCACCCCGTCGTAGAAATTGACGGCCGAAGCCTCGACGAGGTCTTTCTCCGTACCCTGGTACTGCAGGGTCGGATAAAGCTCCGGATCGTAGATTACCTGCAGGAGGAAGGTGGCGCGGGCCGGATCGATTCCGGCAGCGTCCATCAGCGAGGCAAAATAATCGCGCGGGCAGGCCGGCAGGATCTTGTCATTGGCGTAATGGTGATGGATGCCGTTGCTGAAGAATACGCGCTTGGCATAGACCAGGAAATCTTTCCACTCGGGGGTGTTGTGGTTGATGGAATCCTTTTCGAGGATCGCTTCGAGGGCGTGGCGGATTTCCAGGTTGTACTTGAAATTCTGGTCCCAGGTGATGTCGCGGCCCGACTTGGCGGCTTCACTCAAATGATAGATGTATTCTTTCTGCTGGAGTGTCAGGTCGTCCCAGCCCGGCACCTGGTAACGGAGCACCTCGATGTCGGCAAATTCGTCGATGGAATATTTGAAATCGGGGTCTCCCGTCTTCGACCCGCAGGACGTCAGGACAAGGCCCAGTCCGGTGGTGATAATCATGGCTTTGAGCAGTTTCATATCGTAAAATTATGGATTGGCACGGTTTTTTACTTGGCAAAGATACGGATTTTTTATATTATTGTCGTTTAAACCGGGAAGCCTATGAAACGCTCACTTTTCCTGCTGCTGGCCATGGCGTGTTTCACGCTGTGCCTGAGCGGTTGCCACAATCCGGAGCGCGAGGCCAGGAATCGCCAGGCCGTGCTCGTGGTGATTTCCGGCAACAACTCCCTTTCACCGGAAGGGCAGGATGACTATGCCTCTCTGAAGCAGTCCTGGCTCCCCAAGGAAAACGACCGTGAACATATCCTGCTCGTTTACCACCATTTCATCGACCAGAATCCCGTCTTGCTGCGGCTGTACCAGGACCGCAAGGGCAATCCGGTGGAAGAGATTATCCAGGAATATCCCTTTGAAACCAACTCCGCCACGCCCCAGACGCTTGCCGCTGTCATAGCCGATGCGGAAAAAGCCTGGCCTGCCGCCAGACACGGCATGATCCTCTGGTCGCATGCGACAGGCTTCCTGCCGCCCGGCTATTATATCAGTCCCAAAGAGCAGGCCGGCGGCGCTTCCCTGCTGAGCTTTGCGGAAGACCATGGCACCGAAATCGACTTGCTCGACCTGCGCCAGACGCTCTCGCAACATCACTACGATTTCCTGGTTTTCGACTGCTGCCTGATGGCCAATGTGGAAGTCGCCTACGAACTCCGCAACTGCTGCGACTACATCGTTTTTTCACCGACGGAGATCCTTTCGGACGGTTTCCCCTACGAGAAGATCGTCCAGCCGCTTTTCACCCAGTCGGCGGAAGAAGCCATGAAGTTCGTCTGCAAGAGTTACATGGACCTTTACCTGTCCCAGTCGGGCATCTATCGTTCAGCGACCATTTCGCTGGTGCGCACGGCTGACCTGGAAGCCCTTGCCGCCGCTTGCCGGCCCATTTTCCAGAACCATCGCGACCAGATCCTGACGATCAACCGTTCCGGCATCCAGCCCTATTTCCGTTATGACAAGCACTGGTACTACGATCTCGACGATTTCGTGGGCCACGTGGCCAGCGACAGCGAGTACCGCAGCTTCATCACCGCCCTCGACCGGGCCGTAATCTACAAGGATGCCACGGAGGCCTTCCTTTCCATCGATATCAACAACTACTCCGGCCTGAGCATCTACATCCCGCGCGCTGAATACACGGTCCTCAACAACTATTACAAAACCCTCCAGTGGAACCGGGCCACGGGTCTTGTGCAATAAATAAGTGTTTGATTTATAATTTTTTTTCCTACCTTTGCAGCCTGCTTAAAAGGGAAACCTTTTGGTGCAATGGGGGCCGGGCCCCGTTCCCGGCTTGAGTAACACATTTTTAAACCAAACACAATGAAACATTTCGAACTTCAAGGAAAGAAGCGGATTACCGGCAAGAAAGCCGATGTCAAGAGCGTCCGCAGAGAAGACCGCGTCCCGTGCGTCATCTACGGAGCCGGTGTCGAGAACGTCTCTTTCTCCGTTGACGAGAAAGAGCTCAAAGGTCTCACCCATACCCCGTATTCCCACATCGTGGACCTCAACATCGAAGGTGCCCAGCACCAGGCCATCCTCAAGGCGATCCAGTATCACCCGGTGACCGACCGTGCCATCCACGTGGACTTCCTCGCCCTCGATCCCACCAAGCCCGTCACCATCGACGTGCCCGTCAAGATCACCGGCAACTCCATCGGTGTCCGTCAGGGTGGCAAGCTCAATGTCCCGACGCGCAAGCTCAAGGTCTGCGGTCTCATCGACAATCTTCCGGACGAACTGCCTGTGGATATCACCGAACTGGGTCTTGGCAAGCAGATCAACGCCGGTGACCTCAAGTTCGACGGCTTCCAGATCGTCTCGCCGAAAGGCACGCTGGTCTGCGCTGTCCGCGCTACCCGCAACTCTGCCGCCGCCGCTGTCGAGGCTGCTGAATAAGCTTTCCTTATGAACTATCTTGTCGTCGGTCTGGGAAATATCGGTGAAGAGTACGCTTCCACCCGACACAATATGGGATTTATGGTATTGGATGCCTGGGCTCAGGCATCCAATACTGTTTTTACCGTCGGCCGTTACGGCGCCACGACGGAGATTTCTTTCAAAGGACGGCATTTCACCCTCCTGAAGCCTTCCACCTATATGAACCTCAGCGGCAAGGCGGTGAACTACTGGCTGCAGAAAACCGGCATTCCGCAGGAGAACCTGCTGGTGGTGGTCGATGACTTCGCGATTCCCTTCGGGACGCTGCGGCTGCGCAAGCGCGGTTCCGCGGGCGGCCACAACGGGCTCAAGAGCATTGACTATTCCCTGGCCAGCGACGATTACGCGCGGCTGCGGATCGGTACGGGCAACGGCGGATTCGCCGAAGGCCGGCAGGTAGATTTCGTGCTGGGTGAACTGCTGCTTGAAGAGCGACGGGCCCTGCCCGAATTGCTCGAGCGGGCCATCGCCTGTATCAAGTGCTGTGCAACGGAAGGCATTGACCGGGCCATGACGCAGTTCAACCGCAACAAGCCCGCAGCGGACACTCAGTCCGCATCTTCCTCTCCCGCATCATCGACGAAAAAAGAGCCGTAGAGAGAATCCATCTCGCGACGCTCCTTCTTGGTGGGGCGTCCCGCCCCACGGTCCCGGCGGATAAAGAACGTCTCCACCGGTGCGTGGAGTTTGTCGAGTTCTTGCTGGGGCGTGAGATTCTCCGCATAATTGGGAACATCTTTCGCCCCTACCCGTTTCTCCAACGGTGCCAATACTTTATAGGTATAGAGAACAGGTCCTTTGCGGACATTGATCACATCGCCTGCCTTCACTTCGCGGGCCGGCTTGACGTCCGCCCCGCCTACCGTGACTTTGTTGCCTTTGCAGGCATCGGTAGCGTCCGTCCGGGTCTTATAGACACGGATGGCCCAAAGAAATTTATCGATTCTGACTGAGTCCATGGCCCGAAGTGCTGCAAAAAAAGGACCGCTTGTGCAGCGGTCCCTCACTTTTTTCAGAAAACCAGGAAACTAGTTCTTCGCAGCTTCGACCGATGCTTTTCTGAACTCCTTCATCAGGTTGCTGATGTTGAGCGCGTTCTTGCGAGCACGGGTGCCGGCGGCTTTGTTGCCCTTGGTTACCTGCAGATTGGCATTCTCCTGGAAGAGCGCAATCTCGGCGTTGATTTTTTCTACAAGTTCTTTCATAAGGTTTGAAGGTTAATTATTGTTAATAATAGTTTTTTCTCTCTAACTAACTGATTTCGAAGATAGGTAGTTTCAAGCAATAATCCAAATTTTCAACCCGGAAATTAAAAAAAAGTTGAAATTTTACCCTAAAAACCCGCTTTTTTGACCATATCACGCCCATACCTGGGGCTATCTTCTTCCGTATCAATCCTATATCGGGGCTTATAGTCTGCTTTCGTCGATACGGCTCGCCGAACGGTCGGAAGTGCGGGCCAGGAGCCGGTCGTCAGATGGGTCAGGCAGGCTTTGATGTCACTTTCCTCAACCCCGAAGTCGTGGTACAGATCGTCCGGACGGTAATTGTCGGGAATGAAGCCGTCCCAGGGAATCGATTCGCCCAGGGAATTCTGGTTGAAGAAAGCGATCGGCAGGAACACCCATTGCAATTTGGCATAATTTCCCGCATTGTATGCCTGATAGTCCTCACGCGAACCCGGGTACATCAGGACATACATCCCGTTGGGCTTACCATAGGTCGTGTCGCCCACCATCTTCAACTTTTCGCCCAGGTAGGGCCTGAGGCCGTTGATTACCATTTCGCTGGCGGATGCCGTGCCGGGGCCGGTGATGAAATAGAGGTGGTCGAGATCGAGGGACGCCGCGTTGGCGCCGATGCCATAGCTGTTGTTGGAGTCTTTGAAATCGTCGGATAGCGAGGCCAGGTAACTGTTGTGCTTCCGGACCACATAGGTTTTGCCGACAGCCGACTTGGGTGCCAGATACGTCATCAGCGTATCGCTCGCCTTGGAGTCACCGCCGCCGTTGTAGCGCAAGTCGATGATCAGGTTGCGGATTCCGCTGTCATGGAAATACTGCATCGGATCGGCAATGTCGTCCAGGAAATTCGCCTTGAAGGCCAGATAGTGGAAATAGCCGACCGGCGCAGTCAGGCCCGGAAACTCGTCGGGCTGGATGATGTGCGTGATCAGGTTCGTCCGCGTGGAGAGATTGTTCGCCATCGAAGCGGTAAAGGTCGTGTCACGGCCGTCCACCAGACGGAACGTAAAGGTCTGGGGCGATTTGAAATACTCGTTCTGGTAGATTTTAAGTTTGGCATCGGTGAAACCTTCTTCATCGTCTTCCACGTTCTGGCCGTTGATACGGGTCAGCACGGCACCGCGGGTGACCCCGTAGCGTTCGAAGGGAGAGCCGGGATAGATGTAGCGGACCCGCAAGCCGTAATCATGGTAATACTCCACGGCCTGGCCGAGGCTGACGCCCCAGGTACCACCGCTGATGACACCGGTCTCATCGGATATATAGGCCTCCTTGTCACACATCCAGCTCCAGCGGTCCTGTTTGGCCAGCATGGCATCGAAGAAATCATAGATGTCATAGTTGTAAGGTTTCAGGGCTGCGTTGCGGGTGATGACCTCGTCACGCCACCAGTAATAGACATCCATGTATTGGGTGCGAAGAAAGGATTTCGCCTCATAGTCGGTATCCGCTTCGATCCTGGCCTTCTCTTCCCTGTCGATCGGATTGCAGCCCTGGAACAGCAGAATCAGCAGGAAAGCGACGGCCGGAAGCAGGGTCTGCAGGATGGATTTCCCTTTCATTTTCAATGTCATTTTCGTAACTTTGCAAAGATAATGCATTTTTCCATGAATTCTGTCGCGTCGCTCATCGAAAAGATCTCCACGGCCGTCTGGGGCTGGCCCATGATCATCCTCCTGCTGGGAACCCATATCTACATGACCATCCGGCTGCGCTTCCCGCAGCTGAAGGTGGGCAAGGCCATCCGGCTGTCTATTACCAAAGACCACAATTCGCACGGCGACGTCAGCCAGTTCGGGGCGTTGGCCACAGCCCTGGCGGCGACCATCGGCACCGGCAACATCGTGGGCGTGGCTACTGCCGTGGCCCTGGGTGGGCCTGGCGCCGTGCTCTGGTGCTGGATCACCGGTGTATTCGGCATGGCCACCAAGTATTCTGAAGGATTGCTGGCCGTCAAATACCGCGTCCAGACCCAGGACGGCCGGATGCTGGGCGGCCCGATGTTCGCGCTGGAACGGGGCCTGCATGCCAAATGGCTGGCCGTCCTCTTCGCCGTCTTCACGGCCCTGGCCGCCTTCGGCATCGGCAATACGGTACAGGCCAATTCCATCTCCCTGCTCCTCAATCAAAGCTATGGCGTCTCCCAGATCCTCATCGGTATCATCCTGGCTGCCCTGGTGCTGCTGGTCATCGTATTCGGGGTGAAAGGCATCGCACGGGTGTGTTCGGCCCTGGTTCCGTTCATGGCCCTTTTCTATGTCCTGGGCTGCCTGGTGATCCTGGGAATGAACTGGCCTGTCCTTGGTGAAAGCATCCGGCTCATCTGCAGATCCGCATTTACAGCGCGGGCAGCAGGCGGCGGTTTCATCGGGACAACCGTCCTGATGGCTTGCCGTTTCGGTATCGCCCGCGGCCTCTTCTCCAACGAATCCGGTCTCGGATCCGCCCCGATCGTGGCCGCCGCCGCGCAGACGCGCAATCCGGTCCGCCAGGCACTGGTCTCTTCGACCGGCACTTTCTGGGATACCGTCGTAGTCTGCGCCCTTACCGGACTGGTGCTGGTGAGCAGCATCGTGGCCCATCCCGACATCGACCACACGCAGGGGGCCGCCTTGACGCAGGCTGCCTTTGCCAAACTGCCTTATGTGGGAAACCTGATCCTCTCGGTCGGTATCGTTACCTTCGCTTTCTCTACGATCCTGGGCTGGTCGTATTATGGGGAACGGGCCATTGAATACCTGGCCGGGCACAGCGGAAAGGCCCGCAAGATCGTCGTGGGCATTTACCGCGCCATCTTCATCGTCGCCGTATTCTTCGGCTCGGTCATGAGCCTCTCCGTGGTATGGAACCTGGCCGACATCGCCAATGCCCTGATGGCCATTCCGAACCTGATCGCCATCCTGCTGCTCAGCGGGGTGATCGTGCGGGAAACCAGAAAGTATCTGTGGGAAAACAAGCTTGACGAAGACTGCGGCGAAGTGCCCCCGATGCTCTAGCGGTGTTCGATCACATAGACGTCTTCTCCGTCCATGTGGTAATAATATTCTTCCCGGGCGAATTTCTCCAGGGAGTCACGCTCGGACTGGAGTTGTTCGAGTTTGCGGTTCATCTTGGAGATTTCCTGTTTGTAGAACTCGATCTGCCGCTCCTGGCGACGGAGCGTCACACGCGAGCGGATCATCTGCCCGACATTGTTGGTGTCGAAAAAACAAATCCAGACAAGGAAAATGAACCCGACGACGAAGTACTTGTTGAGCAGCACTTTCCCGACGGGATGCTGTTTCCATTCCCGGTATTTTTCCCCGATTTTGGTGAAGATCGACATGCGCGGCAGATGTTTTCACAAAAATAAGTATTATTTTTGAGGGATGAACCAATATTTAAACTTTTACAAACCGACGCTCGGCCACGCGTGGTTGATGGTCGCACTGGTGTTGGTCGGCAGTGTCGTCATCGGCGGAATCGGCCTGTTCTGGCGGGAAGTGCCGCAATCGCTGACCTATTTCCTGATGATGATGATTCCGTTGCTCTGGTGCTGGTGGATGGGACGGCAGGCTGAGGCTGCAGGTATCCGACCGCTGGCCATTCACCAGCCGCATTATGGAAAACTGCCTGCGTGGGGCTTCTTCGCTTTGATCGCCATCGCCCTGATTACGCTCTCTTTCGTGATTGAGCCCACGGCTTCCTTCATCCCGATGCCCGACAGCATCAAGGCCATCTTCGAGGCAGCGTTCGTGAACTCCCCGCTCTGGGACATGATCATCTCGACCTGCATCCTGGCTCCGCTGCTGGAAGAACTCCTTTGCCGCGGTATGGTGCTGCGGGGCTTGCTGACGCGGATGAAACCAGGACGGGCCATCTTCTGGTCAGCCCTTATTTTCGCCGTCATGCACATGAATCCCTGGCAGTCGATCCCGGCTTTCCTGATCGGCCTGCTGCTGGGCTGGGTGTACTGGCGTACCCACAGCCTCTGGGCCACGATCTTCATGCACTGCCTCAACAATTCCCTTTCGACATTCCTTTCCCGCGTATTTCCCGATGTGACCATTGAGACGAGCTGGAGGGATATGCTGCCCCCGAATCTGTACTGGATCTGCTACGCAGCCGCCCTTGTCCTGCTGGTCGTCACTATCTATATCCTCCATGAAAAAACTGTATCCCCTCAAGTTCAAAACCAACTGGAAGCCTAAGGCCTGGGGCGGTGAATACTGGGACCTTTGCGGTTTCGAAGGCGAGCCTTCGGAAGTCACGGAGGGATTCCTGGCCGAAAACGACCTGGCCGATATCCTCGAAACCTATATGGGCGATCTGGTGGGAGACGAGATCTTCGACTGGCACAACCTGTATTTCCCGCTGCTCACCAAGCGGCTCATCGTGGATGACCGCCTCTCTGTACAAGTTCATCCCGACGATACGGTTGCGGCCGAGCGGTTCGACGATTTCGGCAAAACCGAGTTCTGGTATGTCCTGGAAGCCCGTCCGGAAGCGCGCATCTATATGGGGTTCAAAGAAGATACGGATGCAGGCACGCTCTACAAGGCCTGCAAGGAAGGCTACGCGCAGGAGCTTCTCAATGCCTTCGCGCCCCAGCCGGGCGATTGTTTCTTTATCCCGACCGGCACCGTCCACGCAGCGGGCGGCGGACTGAAAATCGCCGAGATCCAGGAAGCCTCCGATCTCACTTTCCGCCTTTACGACTGGGGACGCGAATTCAATCCCGCGACGCGACGCGCCATCCATCTGGACGAAGCGCTCGACTGCATCAATTACCGGAAATACGACGAAGCGGCCTGCTGCTGTCATCTGGAAGGGTTGCAAGGCGGGAAGAATACGGCTGACAATGGCGTACGCGTCCTGGTCGATGACCCGCATTTCGTCATTACCAGCCTCCGGCTCTTCTCACCGGCCCGGATCCGGATGGAAGACTTCAAAAGTTGCCTGGTCCTGATCTGCGTGGGAGGATCTGCCACGGTCGTGCAGGATGAGAACCGGTACACCCTGGCTGCCGGAGAAACCATGCTGATTCCGGCCTCGCTGGACACCCTGCAGGTGGTTCCTTCCCAAGGCGGCGCCCACTTGCTGCAAGTTCATCTCCCTCAACCTCCGAAGGACGACGTTTACGACGGCCCTGAGCCGGAGGCGTAGCGTCAGTTGTTGCGACAACTCTGCCTTGCCCTCCTCCTGCCTTGGCCTCGCGTGGCACGCTGGAGGCTAATTGCCTGTCAATCAGATCATAACACAATCTCGCCCCACCGAACTGCAGTGGGGCGAGATTAAGGATCTGGCTGAGGATCAGAAAGTTGGCCTACAGCGGGCAGATTTAAGCCTCGGTCTCGACGTCGTCAATGACTTCGTCCACGACGGCTTCTACGACAGGCTCGGCAGCCGGTTCGCCGGCAGCGGGACCTCCGCAGTGCGGATGATGACGTTCGCGTTTCTCGGCGAGGATGGCATCGGCTTTCTTGGAGAAGAAGTCATACATCACACCCTCGATCGCTACGATGACTGCAGCACAGAAAACGACACCGACAATAGCAAGCACGATGCCCACTTTAGGAATCATCCCGAGAATCCCGCAGATGATGCAGGAGAGGATCGCGCAAAGCAGACCGACGAAGAAGATACGCCATTTGTTGCCGAAGGTCGAGTCATAACTCAATTGCAAGGCCTTGAGCGGGGAAATCTTTTTGTCCAGATAGAAATAGATGGCGAAACTCCAGGCAATCGAGATCACGTAAGCCGGGAAGAGCATGAAGGCGGCGGCAGCGAGGGTGCCGACCGAGATGAAGCCCAGCAGCAGGAAGAAGCCGCCGATATTGGCGAAATTCTCCTTGGCGAAGATGGAGGTCGGGTCGATCGTCTCTCCGCGGCCGATACCGATGATGGCTTTGTAGAAACCGATGGTGGTGCCGACGTTGAGGTAAGGGATCCAGATAGTCACCAGATAGAGGATGACCATCAGCAGGAGAGGCAGGAAGTTCTTCAGACCATAACGGACACCGTCCCGGAAGGTCTTCATGATGTCGAGTTTCTCAGTTGCCATAATAAACTAGGATGTTTGAGTTGTTATTTTCTGCAAAGATATAAATAATTATTGAAAAACAATAAAAATTTAAAAATTTTATCAGTTAATCAATAATTACGCGTTTGACGCGCCGGGGGACGGACGTGAAGATTTCATAGGGGATGGTGTCGAGGATGCGGGCCAGGTCGGCCGCTGTCGGCCGTTCGCCGAAAATCGTCACCGTATCTCCTTCCTTGCAGTCGATGTCCGTGACGTCGATCATGCACATGTCCATGCAGATGTTGCCGAGGGTCGGGGCCAGTTTGCCGTTGACCTCGAAACTGGCGTTTCCGCAACCCAGATGGCGGTTGATCCCGTCTGCGTAACCTACGCACAAAGTAGCGGAGCGGGTTCCTTCGGGACGGAGGATGCCGTGGCGACCGTAACCCACGGTGCCGTCACCCGGCAGCAGGTCTTTGATCTGGAGGATCGGACAGCGATAGAAAGCCGCCGGCTTGAGATCTTTGGACCCGATGGCGCTGATGCCGTAAATACCGATACCCAGGCGCACCATATCATATTGATACTGGGTGAACCGTTCGATGCCGGCGGAATTGAGGACATGCCGGAGCGGCTTGTACGGAAGGGCTTCCATGATCTGCGTGCTCAATTTCTCATAGAGGTGGATCTGCCCGAGCGTGAATGAATCGTGCTGCGCCTCATCCGAAGCTGCCAGGTGTGTGTACAAACCTTCCAGATGGATCTCGGGACTCTCGCGGACGAAATCGATGAGGGCGGGAATCTCCCGTTCCATGAAACCGAGCCGGTGCATGCCGGTATCGATGTTGATATGGACCGGATAGTCGCGGCGGCCGATCTTCCGGAGTTCTTCCCGGAGACGCTGCAGGGCATAGATGTCGGGGATGCCCGGCTCCAGCCCGTATCGGACGATCTCAGGATAATCTTCCGTGCCCGTGGTAAGGACGAGAATCGGCAAGTTGATCCCGGCTTTGCGCAGTTCGACGCCTTCGCTGGGCAGGGCGACGCCCAGATAGTCGGCTCCGAATTGCTCCATCTCCTGGGCGAACGGGACAGCACCATGGCCGTAGCCGTTGGCCTTGACAAGGATCAGCATTTTGGTTTCCGGTTTGAGGAGAGAGCGGAAATGACGGAAGTTACTTTCAATCCCGCTGCGGCTGAGCTCGAGTCGGGCGAGAGGGGGATTCTGTACCATCTTTTGCAGTTTTAATGCGCAAAAATACGGAAACAGCGCCAATGTTATTCAGGTTATTTACAAAAAAAAACGTTCAGGCGGCCCGGCGGCTGCGATTCCAGAGCATCAGGTTGCGGATGTAGGTGATCAGTCCGAACGACTGGGCCAGGATGACGACCGGGTCGCGGCGTAGGATGCCGTAGATGAGTATGAGGGTTGCGCCCGCCGTGCTGATGATCCAGAATCCGACCGGCAGGAGTGATTCTTTCCGGCTTGCGGAGTAAATCATCTGATAGAGAAAACGCAGCGAAAACACGAGCTGGCCGGCGACACCCAGCAGCAGGAGCCAGCGGGGGATGGCGTCGTTGTGGAAGAGTGCCTCGCGGACGGCAGGCCAATGGGCGGAAATGAGGAGGATGACGCTGGCCGGGATCGTCATCAGTGCGCCGGTGATGACCGGTCGCCAGGGCCCGAGTTTCCGCCAGACTCCTTTGGCGTCCAGGTTCCAGACATAGGCGCAGTAGCCGATGACCTGCCCCAGCATCAGGGCGAAATCCTGCCGCAGCAATCCGTAAAGGAAAAACAGGAGGGAGGCGATCAGGCTGAGAACCCAGAAAATCGTCGGATTGACCACTTTCTTCTCTTTTTCGGAGCGGATCCATTGTACCAGCATCCGCGCCGAGAAGAGGGCCTGTGCGAGCAGCCCGAGTGCCGTGATCCAGAGTTTTTCCATTATCCGAGATTGCTGTCGCCGAGGGTATAGTCAATGTAGCGTTTCTTCATCCAGCGGAATGCAAAGCAGTCGTTGAACGGGCCCCAGAGCCGGTTGAGCAGATGGTATTTGGCTTTTCCCGCTACCCTGGGATAGTGGCGGACCGGCACTTGTTTCACCTGGCCGCCGGCCATCTGAACAAGCGCAGGCAGAAAACGGTGCATGCCGGTGAACATCGGCAGTTTTTTCGCGCAGGGCGTCTGCAGGACCTTGAGCGGACAACCCGTGTCGGCGACGCCGTCGTGGGTCATCATCCGGCGCCAGCCGTTGGCGATTTTCGAAGAGATCCGTTTCACGAAACCGTCCCGTCGGTTGACGCGGATGCCCGTCACCAGTTCATAGTCGGCCGCAAAGGGAATCAGCAGGTCAAAATCGTCGGGGTCGGTCTGCAGGTCAGCATCAATATAGCCGACCCAGGGTGACTGGCAGGCGTCGAAACCCGCTTTCAGAGCGGCGCTCAGGCCGCAGTTCCGGGTGAAGCGCAGATAAAAGAAATCCGCATGCCGACTGCAGAGCGCGGCCAGCAGCGGACTGCCTCCGTCTGTCGATCCGTCGTCCACGAAAAGGACGCAGACGGAGCCGGCTGCACTTTTGGAAAGATAGTTGGAAAGGCGTTCTTCCAGACGCGGGAGATTCTCCCGTTCGTTGTAAACCGGAACGACAAGTGTCAGCTGAAATGAGGCAGTGGCATTCATACAACGACAAAGATACGAAACAGTTTTTGGTGAATTGAAGAAAAATTTGTAATTATGTAGTTTGAAACGATTGTAAACGTTTAAAAACGGGATGAAACGGCTCTTTCTCGCCCTGCTTGCGCTTCTGGCCTTTTCACTGCAACTGTTTGCGGTGAAGGCCTGGCCGTATCCCGTGACGGTCACGCAACCCGACGGCTCCACGCTGGTCATCCGGATCCATGGCGATGAGAATCGCTCCTGGAAAACGACCCTCGACGGACGACCGGTGTTCCAGGACTCCGAAGGCTATTGGCGCGTGACGGATTCCATTCCGCCCGCTCCCTCCACCCGGGCAAAAGCTTTGTATCCCGAAGGAGGGGTCATCTCGATGTTCCTGGCGACCAAGGCCCCGGTGAGCATCCGCACCATCGTGATTCCGGTCCAGTTCCGCGACCAGAAATTCACGGTTCCTTCCCCGCGTGCCTCCATCTACAACCTTTTCAACCAGCAGTATTATTCCGAGAACGGTGCTACGGGCAGCGTCCTTGACTGGTTCCGTGACAATCTGGGCACCTCAGCCGGTTTTTCCTTCGATGTCTGCGACGTCGTGACCCTGCCCAACGACCTGGCCTGGTATGGTGCCAATGAAGAAGGCATTACGGACAGCAATCTCAAGCAGATGGTAGTCCATGCCTGTCAGGCGGCGGATGCAGCAGGTGTGGATTTCACCCGCTACGATTTCGACCGCGACGGCTTCGTGGACAATGTATTCCTGCTCTTCGCCGGCCATAATGAGGCGGAAGGCGGCAGCGATAACACCCTCTGGCCCCAATCCTGGAACATTGCAGACCAGGGCCTGGTGCTGGACGGCATGAAGATTTCCAATTTCTCGCTCTATTCCGAGTATTCCGGTGCCTCCGGCTACCATTTCGCCGGTATCGGCACCATCTGCCATGAATACTGCCATTTCCTGGGCCTGCAGGACCTTTACGATGTCAACGGGGAAAAGGAGGGTGAAAGTGCCGGCCTGGGCGGCCTGCTTTCCATCATGGACCGGGGCAACTACAACAATGAGGGCCGCACGCCACCTTACCTGACAATCTTCGAGCGCCAGATGCTTTCGTTGGTCAGTCTGCAGACGGTCCGGCAGGAGCGACAGCTGCTGATCGGTCCTGTGCAGGAATCGACAACCGCGTGGTTGTTGCCGACCCAGGTTTCGGGCGATGAGTTCTGGCTCGAATACCGCGACGGGTCGAAATGGGACGCCTACATCGGCGGGGCGGGCCTGGTGGTCTATCATATCGACAAAAGTACGGGAACGGCCGGTTCGATGAGAGCCGACCAGCGCTGGTCGACCAACGCCGTGAATGCATGCGCCACACACCCTTGCGCGTATTTCGTCGCTTCCGACGGCACCGACACGGCCGAGCCGGCGACCGCCTTTTATCCGGGTCCCAGGAACGTCCGCAATATCCATTCGGCCATGACTTTCCCGCTTTTGGGCTGGAATGGCCGCGGGGTGGGATTCGGCTTGACCGGCATTGCCCGGGAAGCCGATGGCATTACCTGCCGCGTGGTCCTCGACCAGAGCTGGGACCTGCCCGTGGTGACCGGCTGGTCGATTGTGCCGGCCCAAACGACCGCCTTGCTGGAATGGGAGACCAACAAGAATGATACGGGCCAGTGGAATCTTCGCTGGGGTATGATCAACGGCCTTGACGTGACGACGGTCACTGTCGGCAGCAAGCAGAATTATCTGCTGGAGAATCTAGTGCCGGGCGAATCCTATTTCTGCGAGCTCTACTACACCCGCTGGAATGTAACGGGCAAAGTGTACCGCATGGAATTCAAGGCCCTGAACCGCTTGAGCGATTATCCGCTGATCGGTGGCGTGGACCGCAGCTGGAAGGCGGGCGACAAGCTCCGCCTCTTCCTGCTCAACTTGGAAGATGAAGATGCCACTGTCGCTTGGCAGGTTGACAGCCAGCCTTATACAGCCGATCAAATCACGTTTGAAAAAGCGGGGACCTATAAGATTACAGCCATCATCACCTATGCGGACGGCTCGAAAGAAACGCTCACCAAAATCGTGGAGGTAAAAGAATGAAAACCCGCATCGGCATCGGCTTTGGGCTGCGCTTTGCGCTGATTCTCTTCGTGGTGGCGACCACGATGGCTGTTTCCTGTCCGCAACCGACTCCGCCGGAACCGCCGGAACCAGTGGTCGATACCAAATCGGAAGAACGGAAGCAGTTGGAATCAGCGTATGTGGAAGGCCTGTACATGAAAGGCAACTGCGTCCTTTCTTTCGATTGGACTACGTTCCAGCGCGCCGTCAATCCCGTCCGCCGGAACTACCGGATCCAGAGCGACGACCAGTCCCGTTACCTGAATATCCGCTATATTGACGCCATCCCGCAGCATGCGGGGGACGAAGTCGAATGCGAGATCCACTACCGGCTGGCTGCCGGAGAATCTACGACCTTGATCGTCAAACTGATCGTGCTTAAGACGACCGACGATTATCTTTGGCTGTGGAACGAGTTCCAGAAGGTCGGCATGATCGTCCAGCGGATATGATCTCCTCCGAAAAACTGTATGACCCGCTGCGGCGGAAATGGGTGGCCCGCACACCGGAAGAGGAAGTGCGGCAACATGTAATCGCGTGGCTGCACGATGTGCGCCACATTCCACATGGCCTGATGGAGAGCGAATATGGTTTCATCTACAACCGCCGGCACTACCGGGCGGACGTGCTGGTTTTCGACCGGCAGCTGCAACCTCGCATCCTGGTGGAATGCAAGGCGCCCGGAGTAAAACTCGATGCGGCGGTCGTGGAACAGGTGGTGCGCTACACGCGCGTGTTGGCGGTGCGGTTCATCCTGCTGACCAATGGCACAGAAACGCATCTGCTCGGGCGTCGGGCCGACGGCAGCGGCTACGACCCCCTGGCGGAAATACCGGAAGATTTTTAGGCTGGCTCAGGCCAGGATCTTGGCCGTGAGCTCTTTGAGGAGGTCTCCGTCAGAGGCTTCGCCACGGGTATTGGATTTGGAACGTTGGTCGTATTCCTTGAGGATCGAGATGATGCGCATGGTTTTCTTGGCCGGATAGTTCCGGACGGCCGTATCGTATTCCCCGGCGAAATAGGGATTGATGCCCAGTTGGGACAGGATCTCATTGCGGTTCTGCCCGGCCTGCAGCAGAGCGTGGTAACGCAGGAGGCGGATGAAATGACCCGTGAGTGCGGCGAGAGTCAGCTGGATCGGGAAGCGTTTGGGCGCTTCTCCGAAAAAGTGGACGATCCGGAAGGCCTTGGCCGTATCTTTGAGGGAAAGGGCCTTCGTCAGTTCGAAAACAGAATAATCGCGGCTCATTCCGACGTTTTCCTCGATATCCTGGACGGTGATGTTGCTGCGGTCTTCGGGCAGCAACTTGCAGAGTTTGTCGATGGTCAGCGTGATCTTTTGCAGGTCGGTGCCGGTCGATTCGGCCAGCAGGGCGGCGGCGTCAGGCGCGATACGCTTGCCGAGTTCGCCCACATAACTGTCGATCCACCGGCCGATCTTGTAGTCGGGAATGGGATTCGACTCGAAGGCAACGCCGAATTTCTTGGCCTGTTTGTAAAAGACCGAGCGCTTGTCGATGTTCTTGCCGGTCTTGGTCGGGTCGTTGTTGGTCTTGTAGCAGACGACCAGGACCGTGGTGGGCATGATGCCTTCGAAATAGACGGCGATGTCTTCCACCTTCTTCATCATCTGGGCTTCCTTGACCACCACCAGTTGGCGGGCGATCATCATCGGGAACTGGCGGGCGGTGCTGACTACCTGGTTGGCCGTCACGTCAGCGCCGAAATAGACAATCTGCCCGAAATCGCGTTCTTCGGGCGGGATGACTGTTTCCATCAGCAGCCGGCACAGTTCATCGATATAATAATGCTCTTTTCCGAATAGCAGGTAGAAGGGTTTGATGTCGCCCGCGAGGATTTCTTCGCGAAGCGCCTTGTATTCCTGAACGGTGTCTGTCGTCGTCTTGGCCATAACTTGACAAAGATACGCTTTTTCTTCCTTCGTTCGCTGCGCTCCGCTCTGATTTGATTTTATTATCTTTGCGGTATGTTTGAGGAAGCATTGAACAGCAAAGTCTTCGGTATCGTGTCGGAAACGGCACGGGAGCAAGGCGTACGCGCGTTCGTAATCGGCGGCTACGTGCGCGATTTCTTCCTGCAGCGGCCCAACAACGACATCGACATCGTGGTCGAGGGCAGTGGGATCGGCCTGGCCGAAGCCGTGGCGGCCAAACTGCACACCAAGGTATCCGTTTTCAAGCGTTTCGGCACCGCAATGTTGCGCTGGAAAGACTGTGAACTGGAGTTCGTCGGCGCCCGCCGTGAATCGTACCGTGCCGATTCGCGAAAGCCTATCGTGGAGGACGGCAGCCTCGAAGAAGACCAGCAGCGCCGGGACTTCACCATCAATGCGATGGCCTTCAGCCTGCAAAAGGAAGATTATGGCTCGCTGGTCGATCCGTTCGGCGGCATCCGCGACCTCAATCTCGGGCTCATCCGCACACCGCTTGATCCTGACACCACTTACAGCGACGATCCGCTCCGGATGTTGCGGGCGATACGTTTCGCTACGCAGTTGGGATTCACCATCGTGCCGGAATCGATTGCTTCCATCCGCCGCAACAAGGCGCGTCTGGATATCCTTTCCGCTGAGCGCATCGCCGACGAATTGAACAAGATCATGAAGACGGCGAAGCCTTCGGTCGGCTTCTACCTGCTGGACGAATGTGAACTGCTGCCCTTCATCCTGCCTGCGCTGGCGAACTTGAAAGGCGTGGAGACGGTGGACGGCCGAGGCCACAAAGACAACTTCAAGCATTCTCTCCAAGTGCTCGACAACGTGGCTGAGGCCAGCGACAACCTTTGGCTCCGCTGGGCCGCGTTGCTCCACGACATCGGCAAGGCGCCCACCAAGCGCTGGGAGCCCGGCATCGGCTGGACATTCCACGGCCATGAGTATGTGGGATCCAAGATGGTCAAGGGCATTTTCAACCACCTCAAAATGTCGCAGACCGACGACTTGCGCTACGTCCAGAAACTGGTGGCCTTGCACCTGCGGCCGGTGGCCCTGGTCACCGACGAGGTGACCGACTCGGCCGTTCGCCGGCTGCTCTTCGATGCCGGCGATGACATCGACGACCTGATGATCCTCTGCAAAGCGGACATCACGTCGGCCAACGAACAGAAGGTCGAGCGGTTCAAGAAGCAGTACGACCACGTGAAGCAGAAACTGATCGAGGTCGAAGCCAAGGATGCGGTGCGCAATTTCAAGAACCCCATCACCGGCGAACTCATCATGGAGAAATACCACATCCCGCCCTGCCGCGAGATCGGAATCATCAAGGAAGCCGTCAAGGAAGCCATCCTCGACGGTATCATCCCCAACGAATTCTCCGCCGCCTATACCCTGATGGAGCAAAAGGCCGCCGAACTGGGGCTGCAACCCGTCTCAGGAGCATAATTGCCGGGCATCGGGCAGGCAGCCACCGGTGATGCCACTGGAGACCAACCCGCTGACTCTCAGCCAGATTCATAATCTCGCCCCACTGCGCCACGGTGGGGCGAGTTTGCATGACGGGTTGACTGACAGGATGTTGATCTCCAGCGTAAAAGCTCGCTCCAGTATTTTTGGAATTGTGAATTAGTCGTATATTTGCACCTTGATTTATAGAACGAAACAATGCACCGGATTTTTCTTCCGATCTACCGATATTTCAAGGGGCACAAGGGTGTGCTGTATCTTGTGCTGATTGCCACGACGCTGGTATTTGCCTTCTTCGGATCCAAACTGCGTTATGAGGAGGACATCATCAAACTGATGCCGCGGTCTAGTCTGGACACAGAACTGGCTTTCAGCGACATCGGACTGAAAGACAAGATTTTCATCCAAATCACGGCCCGCAATCCCGAGGAAGCGCTCGATACCTGGACACTGGGAAGCTATATCGATGAATTCACGGATGCCGTCCGCGCCCGCGACACCGCCGGGAAATATCTGGTCGGTATCCTCAGCGCACTGGAAATCGAGACGGCGCTCGGCGCGATGGATTATGGCTTCGAGCATCTCCCCTCTTTCATTGACACTGGCTATTACGAAGCCTTTGCCCAGGCATTGACGCCGGAGGCCATGGAAGCGCAGATGACCCGCAATGTCGCCCTCATCGAAGCAGACATGACCGGCGAAACGACCCAGCTGGTCTGCACCGACCCGCTCGGCCTGCGCGACATCTTCCTGGCGGACATCCTGCCTGAAGAAGGCGGCAGCATAGGCGGATTTACCGTCGAGGACGGCCATTTCTTCTGTCCCGACAAGAGCGTTGCCCTGGCGTTCCTGACGCCGAAATTCACCCAGACCGACTCCTACAATTCCACCCGGTTCTCCCGGATCCTGAATCAGGAACGGAAGAATTTCGAGACGGCCCATCCGGAAGCCCGCATCCTGATCCACGGCGCGCCGCTCGGCGCTGTATCCAATGCTGGCACGATCAAGAAAGACCTGGTGATGACGATCGGCATCTCACTGCTCATCATCCTGCTTATCCTGATGGTCTGTTTCCGCCGGCTGGCCTTCATCGGTCACATGGTGGCCCCGGTTGTCTATGGGACAATCTTCGCCCTGGCCTGCCTCTATTGGATTAAAGGCTCGATGTCCCTGATGGCACTCGGTGTCGGCGCCATCGTGCTGGGCGTGGCCCTCAGCTACTGCCTGCACGTGCTGATCCATTACTACTTCACCGGCGATGTGGAACAGATGCTGCAGGAAGAGTCCACACCGGTCTTCCTGGGCTGCATCACCACGGTCGGCGCGTTCATGGCCCTGCTTTTCACGGAGAGCGACCTGCTGCGCGATTTCGGCCTGTTCGCCGCTTTTGCGCTGATCGGCAGCACTGCCTATTCCCTGATTTTCCTGCCCCAGTTCCTCAAACCCGGGCACGTGAAACACCAGCAGGCGGCCGGATTCAAGGGCATCGACCGCTTCAATAATCTGCCCTGGGATCGCAACTGGCTGATTCTCGGCGCTCTGCTTGTCATCATCGTCGTCAGTGTCGTGATGGCGCCGCGCGTCCGGTTCGACAGCGACCTGCGCAACCTCGACTATGACAATGTCGAACTGGTGGAGAGCCAGAATCTCTATTACGAGAAGAACCAAAGCGGCTACATGGACCTCTACTTCGCCGCTTACGACGAAGACCTGGACCAGGCACTCGAATACAATAAATTGCTGGAAAAGCGGCTGGAAGACCTCTCGGAGCAAGGGCTGGTCAAGGGATACAATTCGCTGGTACCGCTCCTGTTCCAGTCCACACGCGACCAGGAAATGCGCATCGCGGCCTGGCAGGCATTCTGGTCGCCCGAGCGGCTGGCCCGTGTCCGGCGTGACCTCGACGCGGCTGCGCGCCGCCACAAGCTCGACCCGGGACTTTTCGCTCCGTTCTATGCACTTGTCGAGGCCGATTACGAGCCAGGCTCGCTCGTGGATGCGGGTGTCGTACCCCCCGAATTGCTGTCGAACTACATCGAGGAACAGGTCAATGGCCGGAAGATGATTTTCACTTCGGTCTCATTTGCACCGGAAGATATGGATGCGGTGATCGAAGGCCTGATCGACGGCCCGCAGACGCTTGTGCTGGAACCTTTCTACTACTGCCGGGACCTGGTGGAAATCATCCACGACGACTTCAACACGACCCTCTGGATCTCCTCGCTCTTCGTGCTGCTGGTGCTGCTGCTGGCTTTCCGGAACCTGTGGGTCTCGCTGATCGCCTTCTTCCCGATGTTCCTGTCCTGGTACGTCCTGCAGGGACTGATGGCCATCTTCGGGCTGGAATTCAACATGATCAACATCGTCATATCGACCTTCGTGTTCGGTATCGGCGTTGACTATAGCATATTTGTAATGGAAGGCCTGCTGCAGGAGGCCCGCACCGGCGAAAGCCAGCGGCTGGAATGGCACAAGGTAGCCATCTTCTTCTCCGCGCTGGTGCTGATCATCGTGGTAGGCTCGCTGATCTTCGCCCGCCATCCGGCCATCAGTTCTACAGGGCGCATCACCCTCATCGGCATGCTTTCCACCATCCTGCTGACCTACTCGCTCGAACCGTTCGTTTTCCGCAAGCTGCTGAAGACAGGCTGGTTCCGGCGGAGCCTCAAACTTGACAAAAACTGATGGATCTCCTCGACGGAAAACGTTATCTGGCTATGGTCCGCGGCGGTGCCGCCCGGCTCAACCTGCATCGAAAAACCATCAATGACCTGAATGTCTTCCCGATTCCGGACGGCGACACCGGCGACAATATGTACATGACCCTGGAAGCAGGCTGCCATGGGACGGATGCAAACCTCGGCGAGGCTGCCGATGCCGTTTCCCAAGGCATGCTGACCGGCGCCCGCGGCAATTCAGGTGTCATCCTCTCCCGCATTTTTGCCGGCATCGCCCGGGGGCTTGCCGGGAAAACGGAAGCCGATATCCGGGCTTTCGAACAGGCGATGGCCTGTGGCGTCGAATCTTCCTATAAAGCCGTGGCCACCCCGGTTGAAGGCACCATCCTGACCGTTTTCCGGGAAGGAGTCCAAGCAGCAGCCGGGAGCAAAAGTTTCGAAGAGTATTTTGACCTGCTCATCCCGGCCATGGACCTGTCCCTCCAGCATACACCGGAACTGCTTGACGTGCTGAAAAAAGCCGGCGTGGTGGACAGCGGCGGCGCCGGATTGCTTTATGTCGCTGAAGGCATGCGGGCCGCCCTGCATGGGGAAGCCGAAGTCCTGCCGGAAACAGCCGCTGACACGCCGGCACAGCACATCGACCTGAACGCCTTCACGGAAGACAGCGTCCTGGAATTCGGCTACTGCACCGAGTTCCTGCTCCGGCTGCAACGCAGCAAAGTGGACCTGGACCGTTTCGACGAGACCGTCATCGCCGACTGGCTGGCGGCCCACGGCGAATCGCTGGTCTTTTTCCGCGACGGTTCCATCATCAAAGTGCATGTCCATACCCACACGCCCGGCGAGATACTCAACCACTGCCAGCAGTATGGGGAATTCCTGACGCTCAAGATCGAGAACATGACGCTCCAGCACCACGAGAACCACATGGACGAGCGCTTCCACCTGAAAGGCAAGGCGCTCGGCGTAGTGGCCGTTGCTGCAGGCACGAAGCTTCAGGAACAATTTCGGGAGATGGGTGCCGACGAGGTCATCGAAGGGGGCCAGACGATGAATCCGCCGGTACAGGCTTTCCTGGAAGCTTTCGCCCGCATTGGAGCCGAAAACATCCTGGTACTGCCCAACAATGGAAACATCCTGCTCACAGCCCAACAGGCGGCCGCGATGTACCGGCAGGCACGTGTCGAAGTCATCCCTACCCACAGTTTGGGAGAAGGCTACTACGCCCTGGCGAATCTCGATACCTCCGAAAGTATCGACGCAATCGTACCGCAACTGAACGAGGCGCTGGAAGGAACCGTTACCGGGCTTGTCTCGCGGGCAATCCGCGACAGTGCCGCCGGCCATACCGGCGATTATCTGGGCCTCAGCGGAAAAGACATCCTCTGCGGCGCGGCGGACCGCAAGGAAGTGCTGCTGGCGCTGGCGCAGAAACTGGATGCTGGCAGCCACGACATCGCCGTGCTTTTCCAAGGCGCCGATGTGCCGGATGCGGAAGCGGCGCAAGCCGCGGACGCACTTGCCGCTGCCTTCCCATGCACCGAAACCACCCTCATCGAGGGCGGACAACCTGTCTATGATTATATCCTTTTGTTATGTTGACACTTTATACTGATACCGACACCGACATTACGCCCGCTGTCGCCGCTGAATACGGCTACAAACTCATCAGCATGCCTTACAGCGTGGATGCGAAAACAGTCTATCCGTACGTGGATTTCACGGAATTCGACGCCCGCAGTTTCTACGACATGCTGCGCCGCGGCGTGCTGCCCACCACCAGCGCCATTTCCAAGGAGCGCTACATCGAATACTTTGAACCGGAACTGGCTGCCGGCAACGACATCCTCTACGTCCATTTCTCCCGGGCCATGACCATCACCTTCGATGCGATGGACCAGGCCGTGGCAGAACTGCGGGCCAAATACCCGGCGCGCCGCTTCGCGGAGATCGACACCAAAGGCATCACCACAATCAGCTATGCCATCGTCCGTGCGGTCGGCGACCTGATCAAGGCTGGCAAGACCCTTGACGAAGTGCTCGCCTGGGCGGAAACCGAGGTCGATCATTATGCCATGTATTTCTATGCCGATGACCTGAAATTCTTCCGGCGCAGCGGCCGCGTCAGCGGTCTGGCGGCAACGATGGGTACGCTCATCGGCATCCGTCCGATCATCTATATGTCCGCCGAGGGCAAGATGGTGTCGTGCGGAACGGAAAAAGGACGGGCCAAGGCGATGGACCGCCTCATCCGCGAGGTAGCCGAACTGGGCGACAATATCAAAGGTTACCGTTTCTACGTGGGCCACACCGACGCCCCTGAACTCGCACAGGACTTGGGCCGCGCCTTGAAGGAGCGCTTTGGCCAGGACCTGAACATCGAATACGTGGTCTGCAACCCGACGGCCGGCAGTCATGCGGGGCCTAACGGGGTGGCGGTCTGCTTCCATGCTGTTCATCGGTAGGAAGAATGACAGTGAAACGCAGCATGGCAGTAACCGTTAAACAAGTGACGACGCGGCGCGAGCAGCGGGAGTTCCTGGATTTCCCGCTGAATCTCTACAAGGGGAATCCGTATTTCGTGCCGCCGTTCTACAGCGACGAGCAGAAAATGTTCCGGCCCGGCTATGTCTATAACGACTGCTGCGACTGGATCTGCTTCAACGCCTACCGGGACGGGACAATCGTCGGCCGCATCCAGGGCATCATCCAGAAAGCCGCCAACGCCAAGAACGGCGAACGGCGCGCCCGCTTCACCCGCTTTGACGCCATCGACGATGTCGCGGTCTCACGCGCCTTGTTCGAAGCCGTGGAGCACTGGGCGGTGGAAAAAGGGATGGACACGCTCTGCGGGCCGCTGAGTTTCTCCGACCTGGAGCGTGAAGGCCTGCTGGTCGAAGGTTTCGACCAGCCCCAGACCTTTGAAGAACAATATAACGCTGAATACTATCAGCACCACATCGAGCAGCTTGGTTTTGCCAAGGAAATCGACTGGACCGAATCACGGCTGTATGCGCCCGATCCGTCGGAAGATGAAGAAGACCTCGACAAACTGACCGATTTCATTTTCCGCCGCTACAAGCTGCATTTCGGCCCCTCGAAGAACGCCCGGGATTTCCTGCAGCGCTATGCCGACGATATTTTCGAACTCATCGACAAGTCGTACGAAGGCCTTTACGGCACGGTTCCTTTCACCGAAGGGATGAAGAAACTGATGATCGACAATTTCCGGCTGGTCATCAGCCCGAAATACACGGCCGTCATCCTTGACGAGAACGACAAGATGGTCTGCTTCGGCTTCGCCATCCCCGCCCTGGCCTCGGCCCTTGTCGGGACCAAGGGCCGTTTCACGCCCAAAGTTCTCTGGCGGTTACTGCGCAACATCCGGCATCCCAAGGTCATCGACCTCTGCCTGATCGGCGTGGATCCCGTGTGGCTCAACCGTGGCGTTTCGGTCGCCTTCTCGTCGGCCATCCTGCACATGCTTCGTGATACCGACGTCGAATATGCCGAAACCAATCTCAACCTCGAAGACAACTACGCTATCCAGAACCAGTGGCGCCGCTTCAAGGCCGTGCAGGCCAAGCGCCGGCGCGCTTATGTCAAGTCCTTGTCATGATCAAGATCCTCGTTGACTGCTTCGGCGGCGACCATTCGCCGCAGGCGCCCGTGGCGGGCGCCCTGGCGGCCCTGACGGCCAATCCTGACCTTTATCTCATCTTAACGGGCGATGAGACCCGCCTGAAAGCAGAGCTGGCCAGCAAGTCGTATGACACCGCCCGCCTCGAAATCGTCCACGCCCCCGAAGTCATCGGTTGCGACGAAAGGCCGACCGATGTAATCCGCCTCAAGCGCAACAGCTCGATGATGAAAGCCATCATCCTGCTGCGCGACCGCGACGACATAGCCGCCCTGGTCTCCACCGGTTCGACCGGCGCCCTCGTGACCGGCGCCCTCGTCCGCCTGGGACGGATTCCCGGCGTCATCCGCCCGGCCTTCTGTCCCCTGCTCCCGACCATGGACGGCGGCATCGTCGGCATCTGTGACAGTGGAGCCAACCCTGAAGTCACGCCTGCCCACCTGCGCCAGTTCGCCATCATGGCCAGCCTCTATCTGGAGAATGTTTACGGGGTAACCCGGCCCCGGACAGCCCTGCTCAACGTCGGCAAGGAACCTGAAAAAGGCGACGACATCCGGCGCGAGACCTACCAGCTGCTGAAGGATACGCCTTCCGTCAACTTCGTCGGCAACATGGAAAGCCGCGACCTGCTCTCCGGCGCCTACGACCTGGTGGTCGCCGACGGTTTCTCCGGCAACGTCCTTGTCAAGACCACGGAAGGCACGGCCATCGAACTCCTGAAAAAGCTCAAGAAAGACATCTATTCCCGGACCGTTTACAAACTTGGCGCCCTCTTGATGAAAAAGATGTTCCAGGAAGAAAAGGAATTCATGAACTACCAGAACTACGGCGGCAGCGTCCTGCTCGGCACGGCCAAAGTCGTGGTGAAAGGCCACGGCAGCAGCAAGGCCGTCGCCGTCGAGAAATGCATCGAGCAAGCCTACAAAATGGAAACCAGCCGCCTCTCCGCCAAGATCGAAGCGGAGATTGCCCGCTACGAACACTACGAAGACTAAAACGCTATGTTTGATAAAGTACAAGCCATCCTGGCCAAACAGCTCCGGAAAGATCCGGCATTGATCACCCCTGAATCCAACATCAAGAAAGACCTTGGGGCCGATTCCATCGACATCCTGCAGCTTTTGATGCGCATCGAGGATCAGTACGGCCTAGTCATCCCTGACGAGTCCCTCGCCACGTTCATCACGGTCGGTGACGTGGTGCGTTATCTGGAAGGGTTGGAGAAATAGAGCGACCCGCTGGGTTTTCCTCGGTCTGGCCCGGAGTCCGAGGAAGATAGGTCGTCTGCGCTTCAATCTGCGATTCCCGGCGAGACGCTGAGGATCAGATCTGCTTTTCGCCAAAGTGCGCGCGCTTAAAGTCGTCCAGATGCTTTCTATTACATGACTGCCGCGCGCACTCACCTCAGGAAGGCTAGTGCGCGCAGCCGAACCGTTCCATACGTAGTCTATGACCGGTCCTGTGCGCACACTTTGGTGAAACGGGGTGGATGCTTATGCGGATGGAAACCGAAAGTACTGAAAACGGTTATCTCCCGTCCGGGCCCGCAGGAGCCTGAGAAGGGGCTCCCGGGCCCGGCCGAGGATAACCGTTCGGCCGAAAGGGGTATGGATCATTCGCAACCCGAAGCTAAATTTTCCGCTGCAACGGACGCACCAGTAAATCAGCCTGTTACTCAAGAGCCTGTCTTTTGGTCACGACAGGACGCTCATAAGCTTTGGAGTCCTGTCGCGGCAGAGATTGCCCGGTGCGCCTGTTTGGCGAAAAGACTTTTGATGGTAACGAAAAGCCCAGGGGACAAGGCTCCACCCGGTTTTTCGCTGATTCGAAATAGCTATCGCAACGTCCCCCGGATTGTCCCGAAGGAAAGCGCGATGCTGAACTTGAGCAGCGTGTGGGAGGCGTCATCGACGAAAGTCAGGTGCAAGGCTTCCTTGTCACCCTGGACCAGGGAGACGTTGAGGGCCTGCACGACCTTTCCTTTATACTTGGCCGTCTGTCGCTGGACCGAGGCGATGCGGACAGGAAGCGCATCGTGGTCGAGCAGCAGGGCCTGGCCGCTGTAGCGGGACAGGTCGCCGCTGTAGTCGAGCGAGCGGAGCCACCAGATCATATTGACCAGGTCGCGGACCGTGCCGTTCCATTTCAGCGTCTGGTCACGGTGCGGACGGGTACTTTTGGTGACATCCAGATGGACGGTCCCCGGCGCAGACCAATCGTAAAAAGCCTTGACGGTGTATTTCTTTTCCTGATGGTTGCGCGTTGCCTTCAAGGGCGTAAGCGCCGCATCTTTACGGAAGGTCGCCCCGTAGGTACAGTCGAGCGAATAGATGCCCACAATGGATACTTTAAGCTGCGCATCGACATGGTAGTCGCTGCCGCTGTCCTTTCCCTGGAACGTCATCCGGCCTACGTTGCCCGGAAACATGCTGTGGCGGATGCTGTATTCCAACCGTTCGGGCCCGGACGGGAAGGTCTGGGCGGAAGCGCGGAAAGAGAGCCCCGGAAGCAGGAGAAACAACACAAGTATCGAGCAACAAAGTCTTTTCATCACAAAACAAGTTTTTGGAGCGTACCTCTACAAAAATAGTGAAACATTCGCTAAATTTGGGAAAAATTTTACGCGCGACCATGATTCTTTCTACCACATACGACGAAATCACCCGGCTTGTCCGCGAGAAAAGCGGCCAGCAGATCGGCATCCGCTACAAGGATGTGGACACCCTGACGCTCTCTTACAACGCCACGATTCCCATCCCCATCCTCAACCGCCCCCTTACCCACCAGATTTCAGCCGACGTCCAAGTGGCGGAATTCGCCCCGCCCCGCGTGGTCCTTCAACTCAATGCCGGTGCAGCCGGTAACCTGGCGCTCGACATGGCTTCGCAGAAGTTGCTGTCCAAACTGCCGGAAGGACTGGTGGAAAGTTTTTCCGGCGGCCGCGCCACTCTGAATCTCGAGGCAGTGCCCCAGCTGAAAGCGCTCTTCGAGCGCCTGCGCCTCGAACGCCTGGTTTTCTACGATTCCTCCCTCAGCCTGGAAGGAGAACTCAAATAAACGGATGCCATGACCGAACCCGACAAGAAAACCGTCCGGCGCTTCCCGGTAGCCTGCTACGACACCGACGTGGCGCACTACCTGAAGCCCGGTGCGTTCATGGACCTGGCGCAGGAGATTGCCAATATTTCAGCGGATTCGCTGGGATTCGGTTTCGACGACCTGCAGCGCTACGGGATGGCCTGGGTCCTTTCGCGTATGGAGATCGATTTCCTGGCAACACCGCGTTGGAAAGACATCGTAGAACTGCAGACCTGGCACAAGGGATTCGAAGGGCCATTCTACGTCCGTGATTTCCGGATGCTCGGATCCGACGGAGCCCCGGCCGTGCTGGCCACCTCGTCCTGGCTGGTCTTCGATGTTACGGCCCGACGCTTGCTGCGCCGCGAACATCTGGAAGAGAAACTTCCCCTCGACACGCGGTATCCCGAAAGCGCCATCGACACCCCCTGCGACAAGGTCGTATTGCCGGCCGAAGCTGTCATTGAGGAAATCGCGGAACACTGCGTCTCCTATTCGGACGTGGATTTCGTGGGGCATACGAACAACGCCCGGTACGTCGTCTGGGCGATGGACTGCCTCCCCTACGAAGAACTGTCATCGCGACGCGTCCAACGCCTGCGCATCAACTTCAACAAGGAAACCCGCCCCGGCGATGTGGTTGAACTCTTCCGGACTCCGGTCGAAGGGGGCTGGATGGTTGAAGGCCGCGTAGGTGACCGTTCTTCATTCTGTGTCGAAATCCTTTTCTAAGTGGATCCGGCAAGACGCGCCGTGTCTTAATTAGGATTTTTCGGGGCTTTTAATAGCATATCCCGATATTGGGAGGGCGTATAGCCTTCACTCTTCTTGAAGAAGCGGGTAAAGTAGGACTGGTCATCGATTCCGACCGCTACGGCAATCTCGGCAATCTGCATGTCACCCTGCTTGAGCAGCGACTTTGCGAGGTTGAGGCGCGATATCTCGATCCAGTCCATCGCCGAATGGCCGGTCTGGTTGCGGACCAGACGGTTCAGGTAATTGGGCGTGATGCACAGTTCGTCGGCATAGTCCGCCACCTTGCTCGGTTTGCGGCTGCGATCGAACACTTTTTCAAGGAATTGGTTGACCGTGTTGTTGCCAGGAAGCCCGTCCTGTACCTTGAGCCGGCACAAGAAAAGGTCGAGTGCGCTGACCAGAAGGACGTTATCCTTCCGCTGCCAGGCATTCAGGATCATCTCGAGCAGCGATGCCGTAAAGACGGCATCGTCAAACCAGAAAGACTGGTGCAGCGGATGCGGCGTGTGCAGGCAATCGTAGGAGACATCTTTGAGAGAGAGGATGGAAAAGCCACACTCGTAGCTCAGGTTTTCCTTGAAATGCAAAACTTTGAACGGGACATTGCGGGGAATCATCAGGACCTGCCCGGCTTGGCAGAGATAGGGCTGTCCTTCGACTTCCACCAAGACTTCACCCTCGAGCAGATAGACGAAGGCAAAGAAGGGAAGTATGGTTTCGGGGACATCTGACACATCGAAGAATCCTTCTCGCTTCTCCTTCCGGATTGCGAAGCGGAAATCTTTCATGTCTCGTTTTGGATTCCAGTATGGTTCGATTTTTGTCATCTTTATGGAGTTTGTTACAAAATTAGGAATAATTATCCTATATTTGCAAGCGAATTTGAAAAAAGCAATGAAAAAAATTCTGATTCTTTCATTTTTATTCTGTTGCTGCCTTTCAGGCTTTGCGCAACAACCTCTGGAATGCTCTTTTACCCAAACTAGGACTATTCGTGCTTCCGGAAAAGTCTTTCAAGCCAAAGGGGCTGTCTCCTTCACGGCACCCGACCAGCTTACGATGACCTATGCTGAACCGGCCGGTGAGTACCTCGTCATCTCCGGTCCGATGCTCCGCTCGAACACCCAGGGCCAGCAGATTTCCATCGACACCGACAAAAACGCCCGCTTCCGCGTGCTTCGCAATACACTCCTCAACTGCATCGTCGGTGCCTATGAGCAGGCCGCCAAGGACAACGATGCAGACCTGACCGTTTCCGAGAAGAACGGCGTCAAGACCGTCTCCATGAAAGCCCGTAAAGCAGCGCCCCGCGGCTACTCCCAAATCCTGATGGAGTACGTCAAAGGTCTGCCGGTCCGCATGGTCCTCGAAGAGTTCGGCGGTATTTCTACAGAATATCTTTTCAAGTATTGACCCCGCTCCCCTGCATACCATGCGTTTGACCAAAATCGCCGGACTGGCCTTTGTCCCCAGGCAGCGGGAACTAGCGCGGCAGGAGAAAAGAGGGGAAGTTGTCCAGCGCGAGGTATTGCGGTGGCTGGTCGACAAGACCCAGCATACGGAATTCGGCAAAGCGAACGGCTTTGCGGACCTGAAGACCTATGATGATTTTGCCGGGCGCCTGGATATCAACACCTACGAAGACCTGAAGGAGGGCATCGACCGGATGCGCCACGGTGAAAGTGACATCCTGTGGCCCGGCACCGTCAAATGGTACGCCAAATCTTCGGGGACAACCAACGACAAATCGAAATTCATTCCTGTCAGTGCAGAAGGATTGCAGCGGGCGCATTACAAGGGGGGCTTCGACACCGTGGCCCTGTATCTGCGCGACCATCCCGAGAGCCGGATGTTTGACGGAAAAGGGCTGATCCTCGGCGGCAGCCATGCACCCAATTACAATGTCAAGGATTCACTGGTGGGCGATTTGAGCGCCATTCTGGTGGAAAACATCAATCCTCTGGCCAACCGGGTGCGCGTGCCCAGGAAAGAGACGGCGCTGCTGGCTGATTTCGAGGAGAAACGGGACCGAATCGCCCGGGAGACGATGGGCGAAAACGTGACCAACCTGAGCGGAGTGCCGTCCTGGATGCTTTCGGTGCTCCGGCGCGTAATGGAACTTTCCGGCAAGAAGCATCTGGAGGAGGTGTGGCCCAACCTGGAAGTATTTTTCCACGGAGGCGTAGCCTTCACCCCTTACCGGAAACAGTACGAGCGGCTCATCACCTCGCCCAACATGCACTACATGGAAACCTACAACGCCAGCGAGGGGTTCTTCGGCATTCAGGACGAGCCCGGCGACCCGGCGCTGCGCCTGATGCTCGACTACGGTATTTTCTACGAGTTCATCCCCATGGATGAATTCGGGAAGGAGCATCCGACCGTCGTGCCGGTGTGGGGCGTCGAGACCGGCCGCAACTATGCCATGGTCATCTCCACCTGCTGCGGCCTATGGCGTTACATCATCGGCGATACGGTGCGCTTCACCTCGAAGAATCCCTACAAGTTCTTCATCACCGGCCGCACGAAACACTTCATCAACGCCTTCGGCGAAGAACTGATTGTGGACAACGCCGAGCAGGGCCTCGCTTATGCCTGCCACATGACCGGTGCCGAGGTGCTGGAATACACGGCCGCCCCGGTCTTCATGGATGCCGAAGGCAAATGCCGGCACCAATGGCTGATCGAATTCGCGCATGCACCGGCCGACCTGGCTGCCTTTTCCGCCCTGCTCGACAAGAAACTCCAGGAAATCAACAGCGATTATGAAGCCAAGCGTTTCAAGGACATTACGCTCCAGCAGCTCGAAATAGTACCGGCCCGCCACGGCCTCTTTCACGACTGGCTCAAGCAGTGCGGCAAGTTGGGCGGACAGCATAAAGTCCCGCGCCTGAGCAACAGCCGCGAATCCATCGACCAACTTCTCGTGCTCAACCGCCAGCACTGAACCCAAACCCTTATTTCTCCCACCCCATGCCTGTCAACGAAACTGTCCAACTGGACCTCGATGCCATTGTAAAGAGCCGTTTCGGCGAAAAGAAGATTCCCCAATTCGTCCTGAACTGGCTCAAGAAATTCATCCACCAGGACCACCTCAACGGCTATCTGAAGAAAGGATATCTGGGGGTGGAGTTCGCCGAGAAATCGCTGGACTATTACGACGTCCATCTGACCGTGGAAGGGTTGGAGAATCTCCCTGAAAAAGGTCGTTTCACTTTTGCAGGCAACCATCCGCTCGGGGCCATCGATGCCATGAGCATGATCGGTACGATCGGCCGGAAATACGACGGAAACATCGTCGTTCCCGCCAACGATTTCCTGATGGCCATCAAGCCGATCGCCGAATACACCATTCCCGTCAACAAGATGGGCGGGCAGAGCGCCGACCTGGTGGGCCTGATCAACGAGGCGTTCAACTCCGAAAGGCAGGTCATCATCTTCCCTGCAGGCCTGTGCTCCCGTAAGATCGATGGTGTCGTGCAGGACCTTCCCTGGAAGAAGACTTTCATCACCAAAAGCCGGATGTCACAGCGCGACGTGATTCCCATGTGGTTCAGTGGGCAGAACTCCCCGCGTTTCTACCGTCTGGACAAACTCCGCAATCTCCTGAAACTGAAACTGAACATCGCGATGCTCACGCTTCCGGACGAACTCTACAAATGCCAGCACAAGTCCTTCAAGCTGGTGTTCGGCAAGCCCATTCCCTGGCAGACCTTCACGTCGGAGAAACGGGATGCCGAATGGGCCGCGTGGGTCCGTGAAAAAGTCTATGAATTAAAACGATAGCGCTATGAAAATGGAAGAAATCATCGCACCGGTACCCACGGAACTGCTCAAAGCCGAGCTGACGGACAAGTGTTTCCTGCGCGACACGAACCATGCGGGGAACAAACTCTACATCATCGACAACCAGACCGCACCCAACGTCATGCGCGAAATCGGCCGCCTGCGCGAAATCGCCTTCCGCGCCGGCGGAGGCGGCACCAGCAAATCGGTGGACCTGGATGCCTTCGACCTTGATCCGGCCTTCAAGTACAAACAACTGGTGCTTTGGGATCCGGATGCCGAATGCATCATCGGCGGCTACCGCTATGTCCTTTGCGACGACGTGATGTACGACCGGAATGGGCAGCCGATCATGCCGTCCGCCCATCTCTTCCGTTTTACCCGGCGCTACCTGCGGGGGGCATTTCTCAAGACCATCGAGTTGAGCCGCTCCTTCATCCGGCCGGAATACCAGAGTTCCGAACGCGGTATGAAGAGCCTCTATTCGCTCGACAACCTGTTCGACGGACTGGGTGGCCTGATCCTGCTCTACAAAGGCCGGATGGAGTATTTCTTCGGTAAGATGACCATATACCCTTCTTTCCCGGAAAAAGGTCTGCAGATGCTGTTGTATTTCCTGCGCAAGCACTTCGGAACCAAGGAAAACAGCTTGCAGCAGCGCATCGACCGGATGGTCATCCCAAAGAATCCTGTCCGCATCAGTATCTCACGCGAGCTGGGCAAAATCCTGACGGAAGATGATTTCCGGGAAGACTACAAGATCCTCAAGCGGGAAATCCAGCAGATGGGCGTCAACATCCCGCCGCTGGTGAACACCTACATGAACCTGTCGCCGACCATGAAGTCATTCGGGGCCGGCATCAACGACGAGTTCGGCGATGTCATCGAGGCAGGCATCCTCATCAAATTCGACGAGATGCACCCCGAAAAGACCCGGCGGCATCTCTCTCTTCCCAATTTTGAAGAAATCCGCCACCGCCTGCGTCACCTGCGGAAAAGGAATTAAAAGTCGAAACCAATAGAAGCGTAACCGGATAATCCGTTAAACCTCCCCCACTGGACAGCAACTCGGAGCGGACCCACCATGGTCTGACGGGCATACTCCGCTCCGTAAACGAAGAACTTGCCCATAGTAAAGAACTCTTTCGGCGTGTAGGTATCGATGAAAAAGCCGGCCCGTGCCGTTATGAAATTCTTGTTCAAGAGGCAATAGCGCAGGTCGACCTTGCCGACAAACGTGGAGGGGTGACACTCCCGATAACCGTTCGGAAATCCGAAGAACGGAATCTGGTGCTCTGTATAGCGGTTCGGCATGAATCCGCCCATGGTAACCAGATGCCTGGGGTTGAAATATCTAACATAGTTATCGCCGATATCCGCCGCATCCTTTATCATCGGCAGCCAATCCCAACCGAAATACAATTCGGGGAGAATCGTAAAAGACTTGCCCATAGATAGGGCGGCTTCTATACCAGCGACGGTGACCATATAATCCGGCACGACACCGTCTTGGGTCGTGACGGCGTATTCATCCCAATGATAGAGCCTGTTGTCCAAAGCTTTGGAATAACCCTTGAACACATAGCGGGTATCTGCGTAAAAGCGGATGCCCCGGGTCGGAAAATAGCCGTCGTTGAACGTATCGATCTTGAAGTGCGCAAAAGCGGAAAGCCAATAGCTTTTCCAATCCTGCTCCGCCCGCTCCTCATCGAAGCGGAGAAAGTGCTCGTAAGGGTCCATCTCGGCCGACAAACCGATCCGCATGGATCCCATCCGCATCCGGGAATCTTCCAAATACACATCTACGGCACCGGTGAGCATTTTCTCGTAGGAGTTCTGGTCGAATCCGGCGAACGTATTGATCATCCGGGTCCGGAAATCAACACCGACAGTCGGTAGCCCCGTCCGGGGCTTATAGGCAAAATCAACGGAAAAAGCCGGATTGGTACCGAGTTTGAGGTCCGTCGTAAACCGGGGGCCGCCCAGTCGCCGGGTACCCAAACCCAAATGCAGCGCAGCAGACATGGCTTCGTCCGTATCGGCCCGCAGACTCACAGCAAAGTCGTTCACCTGACCTTTCTGGCAATCAAACACCAAGGTAAACGGCTCCTCGCTTCCCTCCAGATAATAGGTAACCGAATCGAAGACGTTGGAGCCATACAGGATATTCAGCAATTGCTCGATTCGTTCTCGATTGAAAATCAGGCTTTTAGGTATATCTTTCGGATGCAGGATCTTGTCCCGCTCGTCATCCGTTATACCCACAAACCGGATGGACCCGACCTTGACCGGAGTCTGGGCCAGGTTGATAGCTGGTGCCCGATGGCAGACTTCCGGTTCCGTCTTCCCGGCCACCAGGGCTGCGATGGCCTCGAACTGTTCCTTGTTCGCAAGGGCGTTCTGATAACCCTGATCAATGATGTCGTCCACGCTCTGGTCATCGAAAGAAAGCATATTGTAGCCTTTCAGTTCATGATGGACGTGCAGATCGGTCATCTTCAAGGCTGGGTCGAAAGCCTCGGACGAAAGCAGGGTGATGGTCTGGAAAAGGAAATCAACCGGGGAGTTCAGCTGGTCGAGGGTCCGGCGGGTGGACATATCGGAGCCGATGATGATATCAGCACCCATTTCCTTGGCCAGGTCAACCGGGAAGTTGTTGCGCATACCGCCATCGAGCAGGACTTCCCCGCCACCACGAACAGCCCTGAAATAGAACGGGATGGCCATCGTGGACCGCATTGCGGTGGTAATCCTTCCCCCTGTCCAGTACTTCGGGGTCATCGCGTGGAGATCGGTCGCGACGCAGGCGTACGGAATCGGCAAGTCCGAGAAATACAGGCTGTCCTGATACCCCACGCTGACAGAACTGAGGGTATTCCGGACATTAAGGCCGTACAGATAGCCGTCCGGCATACCGATTCCCATCTTGTTGACTGCCGTCCGAAATGACTCCGAAGAGCCGCCGCCGGCTTCCGCCGCAAACTTGTCAAAATCCCTTTCCAACTTGAGCCGGTAGGCCAGGTCCTCATCATCGTAATGGAACGGGATGCGGATCAGATAGCGGTCGCGATACTTCCGGAGCCGGTAGCTGATATAATCGTTCGGGATATTGTCTGACATCATCACAGGCCATTGGATGTCCCGGATCAGAGAATCCAACTGGTCGTGTTTATAGCCCAAAGCATACAGGCCGCCGACGAGCCCGCCCATGCTGGTACCTGTGACGATATCCACCGGAATCCCCAGTTCTTCCAAATATTTGATAACACCCAGGTGCGCCAGTCCGCGGGCACCGCCACCAGCCAGGACAAGGCCGACGGTGGGACGGTACTGCCGGATTGAATCCATCCGGGCGCGGACTCTGGCAAAAGCAATGGAGTCAACCTCAGGATTGGCGCTGGGCAGAATCTGCGCAGAGGCGCCTGCGCAGAGGCAGGCGAGAACGATGGTGAATACTAGCTTCTTCATAATGCTTTCGCAGGCAGATTGTGATTGATTGAAACATTAAAGATACTAAAAAATGCGTTCGGGGCAAGACGTATCCCTGGCTTTTGTGTGTTTTAGGATAAAAGAAACTAGCAAAAGACGATGAAAAGCATTATCCCCCAAGTACTGTGCGCGGTGTTGCTGGCAGCGGCGCTGAGCAGCTGCGAGAAACTGGACGAGAAACTGGATATCAACAAGTTGGAAGGAACCTGGTCGGAGCAGTATGACCCTGCTGTCTTTGCGATGGACGGATCCGTGTCGTACACCTTTGACCGGAACGGTCATTACCGGCTCCATATTTATGCCCTGGGCTGTGAATCGCAACACTACACCGGCACGTATGTCATCGACCTTATTGACAAGGGTACCATTACCATCAATCCGGCGATCTCAGACTTCAGCAATGTCACCTATAAGCTTGTGAAATTGACTTCAAAGGAGATGGAATGGCAGAAGGAGGGAACCGAGTATGCCGTAGGCACCTGGGGCTCCGACTACCGCCATTTTGTGCGGGTCGAATAAGTAGGTGTGACTCCTTACTTACTCTTCTCTTTTGGTGCGTCTCTATTGTTTTTGTATCTTTGAGAGATGAATACCAATAGCAAGAACATGAAGGTGCCGGAAGAGAAACCCGTTTTAATCACTAAGAAAGAACTGCAAGAGGCCATCAAGATGCGCGGACCGGTCGGAGGGCTGGTCGCCTCGGCTGCCATGAAGATGATGGGGCTGGACAAGGCCAACTGGCATTACGCGCGCTGTGCGGGCGGAAATGCCAATGATTTCGCGGCCCGTGCTATGAAAGAGGTGGGGGTCGGATACGACATCAAGCCCGCGCAGTTGGAATACGTCCCGCGCGAGGGGCCCTTCATCATGCTGGCCAACCACCACTACGGCGGACTGGACGGCATGATGACGCTCGATCTGATAGGCCACATCCGCCCCGACTACCGCACGGTCAGCACCTTTCTGCTCGGCAAGGTGCCGGAGATGAAACAGGTCATGTTTCCGGTAAACCCTTTCACCAGCGACGGGACAGGCGCCCGGGGTAATCTGAAGGGCATACGGAATGCCCTGAAGCACATCCAGGAAGGAGGCTGTCTCGGTCTCTTCGCAGCGGGTGCGGTGGCCACTTATCAGCCCAGGAAAGAGCGCACCGCATGGGAGAAAGGCATCGTTGAAGACTGTCCTTGGCCGACATCCATCGTCAAGTTCATCCGGTCGTGCAACTGCCCGATCCTGCCGGTCTATTTTGAAGGCGGATGCTCCGAACGGTTCCATCGCCTGGGCCGGATCCACCCGATGCTGCGAACCGCAAACCTGGTCAATGAGACGATCAACAAACAGGGCTGGCGCATCCCCATGCGCATCGGCAAGCCGATTTCCGTTGCTGAGATGAGCCGGTACGAGACACTCGAAGAACTCTATGGATTCCTGCGCAACCGCATCTATGCGATGCAGGCAGAATTCGAGCCTGCGCAACAGAACGCGCTGCCCGGGCAGCAGTCCATCCCGGCCCCAGAAGCCGAACCCTCGCACAAGGATTCGATGCAACGCGTGCGTTTCGGCAACGGTTATCCGAGGGCTATCCAGAGCCTGATCGTCTGGTTCTTCCAACAGCATTATGCAGCCCCGGCAGATTGTGGGATCAAAGCCCCGCAGACTACGTTTACCCCTTTCTACCGGAACGTCCGTCCCGACCAGTTGCTGTCGAAAACCGAGACTGTGGAAGATTTCGACCGCTTGCTCCGGGAGATTTCGGACAATGCTTACTGCTTGCCCGAGCCGGTCAAGACTCTTTTCAACCAAGGCGCTAAAGTCCTCAGTTTCTACACGACCCCCGACGGTTCGCTCGAAGCCTCCACCTGCATGGCTTAAGAAGGATATCCCCCCTCCTAGTATTTTTAGTTGTATAACTCCTACCTATTGATAATCAAATGAGTCGCAGTTTAATGTTTTTGCTTGCCGGACTGTTGTCGCTGCCTGTATTTGCGCAGCAAGGCGACATACCCCGGGAGGCGGTCCGACAGGGTTTCGGCGTCCAGAAAATTGTGTTTGCTGCCATGGATACCGATCCGGCCGCAGAGGAAGTCATCGTATTCGGGCATGACAACGGTCACTGGCCCGAGTTCGACTTGTTCAAATCCTACGTGGCCGTCATTTTATCGCGGTATTGACCGCTTTGGATGTATGAAACGGCTGTTGCTAGGACTGATGATGCTGATGGCCCTCTCCTGCGTGAGCGGACCGCAGCGCAGTGGCTACCGGCAGGCGAATTATGCCAAAAACGGACCCCGCTTCAAAATACTCCTTCTTTACAGTGACCACGAAGAGGAGGCCCATGTACAATTCGCACACCAGGCCATCGGTTTTTTTAAGAAACTCACTGTGGGAGAAGGCTTTATTGTCGATTCCACGCAGCGGCTCGCCTCCCTTTCCCAGGAGCAGTTACAACAGTACACGGCCATCGTAGCGCTCAATGTGGTGCTGGCCCGGGATGAACGGGAACTCTTCCAACAGTATATGGAAAACGGCGGCGGATGGCTTGGATTCCATGCGGCAGCGTATAATGATGCCCATACCGAATGGCCCTGGTTCTTGCAGTTCATCGGCGGGGGCGTCTTCAAATGCAACAACTGGCCTCCCCAGCCGGCCCTCCTGGAAGTCGACAAAAGAGACCATCCTGTAACCCTCAATCTGCCGGAGTCATTCGTGGCGCCCGCAAGCGAATTCTATCAGTGGGCCCCCGAGCCCCGGGAGAATCCCGACATAGAGGTGCTGGTGACGCTTTCACCCAAGAATTATCCGCTGGGATTGAAAGATATCGTATATGGCGGCGACTTCCCCGTGGTGTGGACCAACCGCAACTACCGGATGCTCTATATCAATATGGGACACGGCGATGAACAGTTCACCGATGCGACAGAAAAGCTGCTGTTCGTGAACGCCCTGCGCTGGGTCGTCTCCAGGGACCCGGCAGGGAATCCTTTTGACCTGTAAGCAACATAATCGCTATACAACCGAATTCTGACATAGCTGGATAATAGACTTCTAACATACTGACCTCAAACACATTGCTATATTCTTTCTGTCCCCGTCGGAACAGAAAGAAGGAGTGGACACGGCGTGTATGCGTGTCGCGCAATCCTTTCGCCAAACTGGCGCACGGCAACATTCGATCTGCGTGCCTATGAGGAAGGTGACCGTGCGCCACCACCCGAAATCGGCCTATGGAGCACATTTTCAAGAAATCCATCGCTGATTATCAATACAATACGATGGCCGCCGGTGCGCCAGTTTGGCGAAAAGACTATTGATGGTAACGAAAAGACCCGGTGGCAAGGATCCACTCACTTTTTCCGCTGATCCTAAAAACTTCCATCAAGAACTGATGGAAGTGATGGAATAATCGAAGATTGCGAATTATTTAGCGTAACAACCGCCTGTCCTGTCTGAATCACGATGCTCTATCATATTGTCCTTAACAAGAACCGCAAGGTGACAATCAATGGTCGGAACACTTCTGTCGGCAAACTCTGAAATCCTCTTGCGCTGGATTCCAGGGTTATTCTTTATAATCTGGTAGGTCTTCTTAACACTATCGCTTAGCCTATCATTTCGGTTATCATTTACCTTATTACTTGATAGGTATGGGGTCAACGGGCTTTTGAAACGGATGGTGAGGCATACAACCTTCATTTTACTCCACCATTTGCATCACCATTTACAACACCATTCCTTTGAAACTATAATGTGGAGTAATCAATCATTTCTGAACCGCCTTTCCAGCTTTTTTGCCGGAAATCAGTTTCTGTCGTTCGCGTTCAAAGTTCTCTATGAAGTGCAGTTCTACTGGAGAAAGCTCATTACGAGTCCGCTCTTCAAACTTATCGTATTCGGCATCGGCTTTCTCTTTGGCCAGTTTGGCAGAGATAGAACCTGCGTGCTGCAACAGTTCCTTGCCGGACAGTTTCAGAAAACCGTCCAGCCGCTGGATCCAGTCACTCATATACATGGGTTTGTGTTCCTTTGCCTGGAGTTCGGCATAATCCAGATACAGGCTTACAATGCGATTCAGGGTATCCACTTCGTCAGCATTGAGGTAGTTCTTGGCAACTTCTGCATCTGAACGGCGCGGGAGAGGTCCCGTCCAGGTCATCAGACCCATAAAATCCTTCTCGGCATCGGCCCTGTCATAGATGAGTTCTGCAGCAGTATGTCCGTGAACAGCAAAATGCAATTTGTTCTGGACAGTCTTGAAGAAGGTCTGGGTGGTCTCGGATCTAGGATCGTAGTCGATGCTGAGAGCGTATATCTCGAGAATCTTGCGATAGAAAACCTTCTCGGAGGAACGAATGTCCCGGATTCGGGCAAGCAGTTCATCAAAATAGTTGCCTCCTCCAGCACGCTTGAGAAGTTCATCATTCATTGCGAAACCTTTAATGATGTACTCCTTCAGTGTACGGGTCGCCCACATCCTGAACTGAACTCCGCGGACGCTATGAACACGGTAGCCTACACTGATGATCATGTCAAGGTTGTAGTATGACACGTTGTATTTCTTTCCGTCGGCGGCAGTTGTTGCAAAAAATGCAACAACTGAATCCGGGTCAAGTTCTCCGCTCTCGAAAGCATCTTTGATATGCCTGGAAATGGTGGATTTATTGCGCTGGAAAAGCGTGGCCATCTGGTCTATCGTGAGCCAAACGGTCTCGTTTACCAAGGTCACTTCTATCTTGGCAAGGCCGTCTGCGGTTTGGTAAAGGAGGATTTCCCCAGTGTTCACTTTGTTTGCCATAATTCAAGCCCCATTTTGGGTTACAAACAAAGTTACGAATAATATCAGATTGTTTCCAGTATTCTGTTGATAACCGAAAAATATTCACGAGGAAGAATCAGCAGGATGGAAAATAGACAAGTTTATCTGTAAGACACGTGATTTTTAGCGATTTAGACAAACAACTTCAGCAAACAAACGCCTTAAAATGACAGCGAAACAAACAAATAATTTTTGCTTATCTCGCTGTAAATCAGTATGTTAAGAGTAAAATTCTCTTAATACTCCTCTTCGTTAAACATATGGTTTGGATTCTATAAGTATTTTATTATCAAATAGTTATAGGTACAAACAAGAGCTTTGGATAGTCACAGGGGAAGTCTGAGGCAGGCTGAGATGCCACCAACTAACTGTATACAATTACAACTACTACCCCCAGACAGATTAGTTATTCTATCCAATCTGATAATGACACTTTCTCCTTTGTTTTGTCATAAGGGAGGAACACTGTTTCGCCTGAACACCAGGATGTCCGGAGGTCGGCTACAAATCCATCGGCATAGAGATAGATGCTGAATATTCTCGGCATAGATTCAAAGTGCCAATACCCACCCCAATGGCCCCTGTTAACTTGGATATGATGTCTAAGCTCGGTTAATCTATCCTCATTTATCTCTGTCCATTTAGTATAGTCGTGAACATCATCCTCTTCAGACAAACAGACACCGCCAACATATAGTGAAAGAAGTCGGTCAATCTCTTGAGTTATGTATACAATCTCCTTATCAGAATCAAAACTCGGGACATATGCAAAACGGTCTGATGCCTTCATCATATACCCCCAGTCGAGAGTCTTATCCCAAAGAGGATCAAAAGGGTATTCATTGAAGGTCCCAGGATACCTCCTGACCTCTATGCTGCCAGGCAATGAACAAATAGCACAACTATCAGGAATACTTTTATTGTATTCAATGATAATTCTTTTAACGGCCTGATTTATCAAAGAATCAGTTGAAAAAGACCTTAATTGTACGGACCAATTCTTCCACTCCTTGAGAAAGGCTTTGAAATTCTTCTCAGTTAAGGAATGATACTTCTTGGTAAATGATGGCTTGATAGGAGTCGTTATTACCAGTGTGTCCGGATGTTCTGATTCCCATTGTTTATACTCCTCATCCATTTCTTCTCCATATGTTTCCTTCCAATTGGAAACACCCCAATAGCCATCTATGAACTTATAATGGTATTCTTCCCAATCAGCAATATTACGAGCAAGGTTAAAGAAAGGTATGGTATGGAAGAATGCGAAAGAGGAATATGTTAGAATTGTTGACTTTTTCCCTGTTTTTTCAAAGACATCAGGAATAGATTCTTCCAGTTTATCTTCTGATACAATAAACTTAACCCCATTTATGATAACCTGTCCAAATAGACTGTCCTTAACCATCCAGGTGCTAGGATGCTCTGGGCTAGCAATAATGGAATTTCTAGTGGTATTGGTATATATGAACATCTCTGGAGTATTAGACTTGGCCTTCTCTTTATCTGCAATTTCTTCGAGCCAAGATCTCACATTGTTATCAGCAATCTCGACCTTGTCAATTCTCATTATGCGGAAGTTCAAGCAAACAAAGACAAGCATAGCAATCACAATAGTAATTACTATGGCAATCAAACAATATGACTTCTTATGTTTCATACTTACAAAGTTAGCATTTTTGATTTACTATTCCTCCTCCTTCTCCAGGAGGACTTCCTCCAAAAATGGGAAGTAATTGGGGAGTAAAAAGACAAAAAAAGCCAAGGCAAAAACCTTAGCTTATATCTGTAACTTATCGATTATCAAATCAGTACTCTTCCTCGTCGAAAGTATGGCACAGTTGGACTTAAAGCTTTTATTATCACATCTTTATATCTGTGTTTAAAAACCAGGGATAGTCATAAGGGAAGTCAGGGGTAGCCGATTATTATCTCATCCACCCCTCTACACGATAGACCTTCTCCATCAGTTTGGTTTCCTCGCCGGTTTTTGCATCTTTGTGCCAGACTTCAATCCTTGCTGCATAGTAATCCCCCCAATCACCTTCATAGATAGTAAACCTTTGCTTGTTTACAAGTTTTGAAAAAGAGGAGGTGGAGTCAATAGCTACCTTACTGCTCTCATAAATCCTGTCCCCCCAAGCTGTCTTTGCCGAAAGGCGGATGTTCTTTGTGGCCTCATAACACCTAAGGGAAATCTCTCCAGCGGGTAATGGACCATAATAGAAATCGTAATTATAGATGCCGCCCTGATGCCCGTTCCATATTTGAAGATATGTTTCTGTATCCAAACTATCTATTGCTACCATTGGATTTGAAGACTCTTCTAAGGGAATGTTGTACGCAAACCCGTCAGGAATGCTGTGCCTTCTTCCAAAAAGATCAGAACTCGGTGCATATAAACCTATCAAACCCACTGGAATGGACAAGGCACCTCCTGCCAGAATGGTTATCAGGAAAGAATAGAGACATTTCTTTCGTTGCTTGTTAACGAGCAATATGGCCCAGGATACCAGAATCAAAATTAAAACCGCCAAAAACAAATAGCCAACAATAGCTTCAATGATGGGAAGATTTGCAATCATTATTATGCAATCCAATAACATCAATGCCGCCATCGCTACCGGAGGAACCCACCAATAGTGTTGTATGAACCCTTTCATAGTAAAAATGAATCACTCTTTTACAAAGATAACCATTTGTTTTACTATTCCTCCTCCTTCTCCAGGAGGACTTCCTCCAAAAATGGGAAATATTTGGGTAGTAAAAAGACAAAAAAAGCCGCAAACTCTGCAAAATAGCGGGTGCCGGAAGCGACCAGCGGATACATGTTCAGGATGACGTTCTTGCCGTCCGGAGTAAGCCGCCTCCGACGGCGGATGTGCAGTTCCACCCGGCGCTCCGTATCGGAAAGTCCGTGAGGATTGTCGGCTCGGTAAACCCATTGGGCCTGAGTTCCTGCATATCCTCGGTGCGATTGTCCCGCTCATCAAGGTGAATAAGGAGTTCGCCCGTATACACGATATCCTTCTGGCTCTCTCTAGAATCGAGAGATTGGCTCTCCACCCAAACCAGATCGAAGAAGTCCAACAGACCTTCCGGAAGAAAAAAGCTGATGAAGTGCTTGTAAAGCTCGAGTTGTGTGGTATCCTTATCCATATCCGCAAAGGTACAATCTTTCATTGACAGTACCTCGAAGGATATACTTTTAACTCATCCTAAACACGGAACTTTGCAGATGACCAGGAATTTCAGGAATTTTGTCATAATGCCGGCAGCAGGTAATCCCAGATGAGGTTCAGTTCCTGACGCATATTGGGGATATCTGCCGTCGTAACGATGACGGCATCCTGCTCGGGGAGAATCAGAATATATTGACCGTTTGCTCCGTCAGCACGGAAGGCGCCATGGCGGCAGCGCCACATCTGATAGCCATAGCCTTGCTGCCAATCATTCTGTTCGGAATCAAACATGGCGTACATCGGGTGGGACGGGTCCTGTCGGATCTCGGCGACCTGCCGTTCATTGACTCCGGCGTTCACCGACGGAACCTGGGCGGCAGACATTTCTTTTACCCATTCTGCAGGGATTACTTGCCGGCCGCGGAACTTGCCCCCGTTCAGGAGGCAGAGACCCATCCGGGCCAGGTCTTCCGTTTTCAAATACAGACCCCAGCCGCCCGTATTGATACCGGCAGGACTCTCCTGCCAAGAAGGCTTTTCAATACCCAGCGGATTCCACAGACGCGTCTCCAGATAGTCGACCACCTTCTGCCCGGTGACTTTCTGGACAGCCGCAGAAAGTACATAGGTACCCAGGCTGTTGTAGCAATAGCAAGTGCCCGGTTCATATTCAATCGGCCACTCCATGAAAGCCTTAACCCAGTCTTCCTGCTCTGAACGGGCGGCAGATGTCGGATCTTTTCCATGTCCGGAATTCATGGTCAACAAATGACGGATGCAGATTTTTTCCAGCGTATCAGACACATGGGCGGGCAGGCATTCCGGGAAGAGGTCCACAATCCGGTCATCCAGGGCAAGCAATCCTTCGGAAATGGCAAACCCCACAGCCGTAGCCGTAAAGGTCTTGGACACAGAATTCAAGATATGCGCCGTATCAGGCACGAAGCTTTTTTCCTTAAGTACCTTGCCGTGCTGCAGGACCATGATGCTATGCAACTGTTCACTGCTGTCGGCCACGGCTTGAAGATAGGATGCAAAGGCGTTTTCCATTGTTTCCGAAGCCTTCCCGTGAGGAAGCGGAGCGTCCGGGTGCGAACAAGCGGCCGACAAAAAGAGTACGGCCAGCAGAAGGATGCGATTCATAATTACCAGATTTTCGTGCGGCGTTCGGGAGGGAGGTAGAGGAGGTTGTTGCGGTCGACGTCGTAGAGGTCGTACCAGAGGTCGGTGTTCATGACCACGCCGTTCACGCGAAGTCGGGCGTGGGAGTGGACATCGCTTTTCTGCAAGACACTGAACTTATTGTCCCCATACTGAACCGACCAGATGTGGGCGTAGGATTCGTAGAACTTGCGAAGCTGGTTCTTGAGCTCTTCGCCGCCGAAGCCCTGTTCACGGAGACGGGCCTGGTAGGCATCGAGGACAGTGAGGAAACCGCCGAGATCGGCGATGTTTTCCGTCAGGGTGCGGGTTCCGTCGCCATAGATGCCGCTGCGGCCGAGGACGCCGGGTTCCATTTCCAGATGACTGTAGCAGTTGATGAGATTCTGGGTGCGGTCCTCGAAGGCCATCCGGTCGGCGACGGTCCACCAGTCGAGCTCTTGCCCATATTTATCGTATTTCGAGCCCTGTGAATCGAATCCGTGGGTGAGTTCATGACCGATCATGGCGAACGCGGCATAGAAGCAGGCTTCGCTCATCCCCTCTTCCGGGGTAGCGGGCGGCATCATCAGGGCCGGATAGATGACCACGCAGTTGAAAGCGGGCATGTACATGGCGTTGCACAGCGTGAGGTCGGAAGATAAGACCGCACCGTTGCTGTCCATAAAGACACTGGAGAGCTGATAAGAGAAGACGTCATCGGTGCCTGCCAGGTTCTTCGTCAGGAGAACGATGTTGCGGTTATTCCGGTGTACGGCTTCCACCAGGGTCTCACAATTGGCATACGAGGAAACGCAGTCTTCATACCACTGGTCCGGATAGGCCACATAGAGACCGCAATGGGCCAGTTTCTCCAAGGCATTGGCCTTGGTGGTCTGACTCAGCCAATCCACTTTCTCGATGCGATGAGACAGACTCGCCTGAATCTCCCGGGTAATGCCCATTAACTTCTCCTTGAACGCTTCAGTAAGGAACTGCTTTGCGAGATGGTAGGAAATCGTGTAACCCAGCGAGGCGCGGGCATTGCTCCGGACACTCGACATGCTGGTCTTCCCCATTTTTTCAGGACTCACGTACACCCCATATCGATCCCAGGCTTCGTCGATTATCTGACAAAGCTGTTCCAGCGTCTTGTTTTCCAACGACGACCAGAACACTTGAATAAGGGGGTTCAAATAGACTTCGGATGGATCCATCCCGATCCCCCGGGCAATCAGTTCCGGCGCCGATCCGCCGGCTTTGGTTTGAACAATCGGCACCAGCGTTGCCGGAGCGGGCGGATTGGGCATCGGCAGATCAGGAAGCTCGAACGGCGGATTCAAGGTGGCCACCAGGTGATCTTTGTCCCAAGTCACAGTAAAAGCGGGCATGATGGCGGCACCCCAGGGATCCACGCCGTCGGCAATGAGCCGGCCCAAAGTCAGGAAGGCTTCTTCTTTGGTCTGAGGCCGTGCTATCTTAGCCTTCTGGGCGTCGATATAGGCCTGTGATGCCTCGGGATTCGTGTGGATCGCATCGAGCAGTTCGAAGAAACGCCCAATGTCGGGAACCGTTTTCTTCAGGGTTTCGATGCGTTCCTCCATGGCGGGATCCGCATCGTAATAGCCTCCGATAATCTTGTCGGGGGCGGGAATGGGATGATTCTTCAGCCAGGTGCCGTTGCAGTAGTCGAAAAAGCTGTCACCGGGATCGACCGATAAATCTTTGCGCGCCGTGTATTCCGCAGGATAAGGGAGCGGGTCCGTCGCATCGAAGGGTGAGACACTCAGGCAGGAGCAGAGCCCAAAGGCAATAAAGGCAAGCGTCAGGAGTTGACCGCGTTTTATATTGTGAGAGTACGTAAAATAGTGGCTAATCATGTTCCTGGAGCTCAAAGCATCTTATGTTCCTTGAGGTCGTAACGCTGACCGGAACGGAGAAAGAAGAAGCGCTCCCGGCCAGCCTGGTGGACGGCGACGTAGGATTTGCCTATCACTTCGAACTGATCGCCGGTCACGACAATGGCGGTAGACTCGTCAATGCCGATTCCGATGAACTCCGGAGCGGCTTTGATGAAAGCATCCAGGTCGTGCTGACGATTCCGGGTGAGGATGTGCTGGTCGATGGCCGACAATTTGAGAAAGCCCAAACCCTGCGTGTGATCCCCGATCAGGTGTTGCGCACCCCGCGTATCACCGCGCCATAGCAGCGAACCCTGAATGCTGGCCCCGGCCGATGAGCCGCCGATGACCCCGCCTCTCGCCAGCAGGGCGAACAACTCCCGGTGTACCTTGGTGTTGAGATATACTTCGGCAATCCTCCATTGCCGGCCTCCTGTGAAATAAACCCCGGTAGCCTCGCGCAGCACCTGCAGATTCCGTTCATCATTGGCTTCGTCGATGGTTGTCAGATGCATCTGGGATACCCGGTCTTTTCCAATGCGGCCTGCCAGATAGTCGAGCGTGGCGACATGGCCCTTGTCATCCGGACCGGATGCATTGGTAATGACGACGATACGGGCATTGTTCCCACCGGCCAGAGAGAGAAAGCGGTCCCAAATCACGTCGGGTACCTTTCCCCCGCCGATGATGACCAGTGAGCCCTGCTCGGGTCCGTGACGGGTCACCGAGAGACTGACGGCCGTCGGATTCTGTGCTTTCGCGCCCCAGAAAAGGACAATGAAAAGCAGGAAGGAAAACAAATGTCTCATGGATATCAGCCTAGTTTGACAGCCGTTCCGGATGCCGTGACCATCATCATGCCATTATTGGCGCCGAGCACTTCGTAATCGAGGTCGATGCCGACCACGGCATCGGCTCCCATGCTCTCTGCCCGCTCGCTCAACTCGTCGATCGCTGCCTTGCGGGCTTTGATGAGTTCATCTTCATACGCAGCGCTGCGGCCTCCGACAAAGTTGCGGATGCCCGCAGCAATATCATTCAAGAAATTGACGCCGGCGATCACTTCGCCGAACACGACGCCTTTGTATTCTACGATGCGGCGTCCCTCAACGGTGGGAGTAGTAGTAAGAATCATGTTATTATCAGATATTCAATGTTTTTATAGCTTTTCTGCGGCTTTGATCAGATCGACATTAAGTTGTTCGATGAAAGAGAGTTGAATGTCGGCGTTGTTGGCGGCGGGGTGGTACCAGGACTGGGAGCTGAAGTATTCCTTGAGGTCTTTCGACTGAAAGACGTAGCCGTGACGGGCCAGGATGGCGTTGCGCATCAGTCGCAGCAGGGACTTATCGTAGCGCATGAGGCCGCCGTTCAGCAAAATGTCGGAGGTAAAATCGAAACGGGGCTGGCCGTTGTCTTTCCAAACCAGCCGGTATTCCACGCCGGTCGGTTTGTACCAGAAGGTATCCTCATCGTAAACCATCTCGCTGACTTTCAGGCCCTCTTTTGTAGGTTCGAGCTTGAAAGAGCCCTTCATCGGGCCCTGCCCCTCAAGCGACACGACACCCATCACTTCGCCATTGAAAGTTTCCACTTTCATCGGGACGCGCTGGCCGTCGATAATCGCCCGATCCCATTCCAGTTTGACGGTATGGCCGCCAGCCACCGTATATTCGCCGCGGATCTGCGGCACCCACTGGTTGATATTCAGTTCCTGCGAATCCGCCTCGTCGCTCACCAGCCACATCGCGTCGCAAAGGGAGCCGTCCGCTCCATAGAAGCAAAGCACGTCCCATTCCCCCGCTTCCCGATAGACCACCTTCTCCGCGCGGTCTTCGTACTCGTTCAGGGCCTCGATGAGCGGATCGGCGATGCGGTAGGTATCGGTCGCTTCAGGTGTGGGAATCAGCAGGAATCCCATCTCCTGGCCCTCGGACATCGCATAGAATGAAACGTTCCCGTCATCGGCGTTCTTGGCGGAGTAGATGTTACTGCCGTTATACCAACATCCTTCAATGTTGTGCAGTTCATAAAAAGGATTGGATGAAACCCTGCCGGCGAGCGTAAGCTTGCCCTCATTCCACACATACGTCTCCTCCTCCATCAAATCCGGGCCGTTAAAAAAGCTGCAAGTGATGGTCTTCGCGACAGGATCCACATCGGGCTCGACCAGGCCGCCCGTGGAGACCGGCTCAAAAGCGTATTTATCTGGATTCCAGACATAACCGAATTCGAGACTCGGGACACCGCGGGTAGGCAAGAGCCCCAGATAGACCATCAGGTCGGGAATTCCGTCGAAATTCAGGTCAATTTGGTCATCTACCCATTTAGTGACCCGTTTCAGGTAGGCATCATCGATCGGCTGGGCCAGCTGCAACTCCGTCTCGAACTCGGGGGCGAGGGACGATCCGGCCGCCCCCTTGACCACGATGCGGTCGTATTCGCCGGAGCGCTCTTGAAACGGCACGAAACTCGTCTCAAAGCGGAAGGCGCGCCGCTCCACGACCGGGCGCAGGGCCGCGATGACGTTGTATTTCGCATCCATCACGGCCAGGATCAGATTGCCATCCTCCCGCGAGAACATCACCGTGTCGCCGAAATCCGCACCGGCAAACGGGGAATCGTCGGCCTGCCGCGAAGGGACCAGGGTATAAACGCCCTCCTCCGCTTTGGATTTTTCAAGCGTCAGTTCATCATATTGTTCATCCGTCATATAGACGATGGTCCCCATCCGGATTTCCTGGACGGTCCAAGTCCTGAATTCGTCGGCAAACTTGTCACCTTTACGGATCGTTTGCGCAAGCACGGGATGCAGTTGGAGCAGCGCTGCGACTGTCAATAAAACGGGAAGGATTCTTTTCATACGATTATTCGGTTTTTTCGGAGAAGAATTCGACAATCTGGCGGACGACTTCGTCGCGCCGCTTGGTAATGGTGTGGTTTTCACCTTTGATGACGACCAGTTCGGCCCGGTCGCCGTAGATTTCCTGATACTTCTCGCTGCACCACATCGGGACGATTTTATCTTTGGTGCCGTGGAGGATGCGGACCTGGCCTTCATACGCGGCGGCAGTTCCGTAGATATCCAGGTCCTGCGTGCTTAGGAGATAGTCGCGGCCGAGCTTCATAAAGCCCCAGCAGCGGATGAATTCCGGCGGATCCTTGGGGTCAAAGCGGGCATTGAAGAACTTGCCGTTCTGGCAGGCATTCTTGATGACAGCGCCGGGCGCGAGCAGCACCAGGCGCGTGGGTGCATCCTGATCCTGCGCCGCCAGTCGGCCGGCCGCCATGGAGGCGACCACCCCGCCCTGGGAGTGGCCCAGGAAGCCGATCTCCGACACATAGGGCAGCGCCTTCACATATTCATAGACGGCCATCGCATCGGCAATCTCCTTCTCGATCGTCATATCCTGCATCCGCCCCTCGCTCGTGCCGTGGCCGTTAAAGTCGAAACGGATGGAGGCAATGCCCGCCTTGGCCAGTCCCTTGGCGATGACCGGCATCGGATTGTAATCCTTGCTGGAGAAAATGCCGTGCATCAGGATAACCATCGTGCACTGATCCGTCTCCGGATTGAAGTCCTCCGGCAAACTGATCTTATACGCAATGGCGCCCTGCGGCCCCGGAATCTGTGCGTCCTTCACATCCTTCCCCTGCGAGCGGAGAAAGGAACCCAATATAAGTAGTAGTGTCAGTAACATCGGTTTAAAAACATTATTTCGGCTTCCGAATCAATTGCAGACGGACCGCTTCGGGCTGGCTGGTCGAAGAGGTTACCTGATATTCCCAGAACATCCGATCGCCTGTGAGGTCGAACGAGACATTGGCCCGCAAATCATCGCTTAAGGCCTGCAGATACTCGTTCAACTGCTGACGATAAGCCGACTGCCACTCCTCTCCTTTCGCACGAGCCGCTTCCGACAGCCCGTCCAGGTTCAGGTCAATCGACAGGATTTCACAATTCCCGGGGTTGACGACCGAATGCAAAACATCTCCCTCAAGCTCCCATTCTCCAACCATCCGATAAGAAACCGGCACATCCATCCGGACCTCCCGGTCTTCCGATTCCACGCGGAATTCCGCCACGGCGACAAAAGAGACCGTAACATCCGATGTGTGGTCCGGCTTGAACCAGAACGTCTCCGTCGCTGCGTTTGTCTGTGCTTCCCAAACACCGGCGACCAGCGCAGGCGTAGCGGACTTGGTCTTCTGGACGTTTTTTCGGATATAGGCCTCGATCTCTTCGTCCGAGATGGACATCAGAAACTTGTTTTCCTCATTCAACCGGGTCAGTTCATCGATCAACTCGTTGTAAACCATGTTGCGCAGTCGATACTCTCTGAGATACCGGACCGTTTCCGGCTTGTCGCACATCTGCTTCACCAATTTGCGGAGAGATTCCTCGGACAGGCTCCCGTCGTCGGACAGATCATCGATCGAGATTCCGGCAACAAATTGGTCAAACAGTGCCTCGGAGATAGGACGTCGGAAAACCAAATCCTTTTGAACGGTCCGAAACAAATCCGCCCGCCGGAGGTAGCATTTCTGCACATTGTCATAGAAACGGGTGTTCTCCAGATTCTGCCAGGCGTCCATTCCACCGGTAAAGGCCTTCTCCTTCGTATCATTTGCCCAGTCAGGAATCGAGGTGACATCTTCCAACAAATAGGCGACGGCCTGCTTGACCGAATCGATCGACACGACATCCAGCTTTTCCGGATGGGAAACCAGAGACATCGCAACCGGGTACAGCGTCTTCTCCCACTGCAGGTCCTGTTTCATCTCCCGGATCATCTCGTCGATGTCGTAAACGACCATCGTGGCCGTCTGGCGCCGAACCTGCGCTTTGTTATGATTTTCCACCATATTGCTCACGGCGAAGGTCAAACCCACACCGATGGCCGTGCCCATCACGCCGGTCAGAAACTGTCTCCACCAGTCATTGAGAAAAGTCCTTTTCCTTTTTTCGCTCATTTCAGATCATTCTATCCTCACAAAGATACACAATCCCGCGAAAATCGATGCACTTATCGCTTATTCTCGATCAGCACAACGAAAGGAAATAAAGCAGAAAATGGTTATCTTTGTCTATTAATGGATTTACCCGATGCCTAGTCGACTCCATATCGTCATCGCAATCCTGCTTGTCTCACTTGCCCCATTCATACAATCTACGCCTATGTCCCGCCCTTCCGATACTCCGAAAGTCAGAAAACCGGCCGTTGCCGGATCGTTTTATCCTTCTTCTGCGAAAGAAATCCAAGAAATGATGGCCGCGTGGCTGCATCCGGAGCCAGGCGGCCCCAAACAGGGCAGCCCGGCCCCGCAGGCGCTGATTGTGCCGCATGCGGGATATGTGTTCAGCGGCGAGGTTGCTGCGGCGGCGTTTAGCCGCATTCCGCGAGGGCAGAGTTATAAACGGATTTTCCTGATTGGGCCGAGCCATCGGGTCGGGTTTGCCGGGGCGAGCGTGGATACGCTTTACGACTATGCCGGGACGCCGTTGGGGAACGTCCGAATCGATGTCTCCACGGGGCAGGACCTCATCCGCAAAGGAGCGGGAGCGTTCACCTGCCGCAACGATGCGCACGGCCGGGAGCATTGCCTGGAAGTGCAGTTGCCTTTCCTGCAGATGGTTTTCGAGGAGGTTCCGCCCATCGTGCCAATCGTGGTCGGGACGCAACGGCTGGGCATCCTGCAGCAGATTGCCGAAGTGCTGGAACCCTATTTCAACGAAGAGAATCTCTTCGTCATCAGCTCGGATTTCTCGCACTATCCTTCGTATGAAAATGCCAAGACCTCCGATCTCTTCCTGGCCGAAGCCATTACCTCCGGGGGCCTGGTGGTATTTCTCAACGCGATTTCGGACCTTGACAAGAAGAATTTCCCGGGCGAAGATACGGCGGCCTGCGGGGCCGGTGCCATTGCGATCCTGCTCTCCATTTTGGATGCGCAAGGGCGAGGAAACTTCGCGGTCGAGCACGTGATGTACCGGAATTCCGGCGACTCGCCATACGGCGACAAGGACAGCGTCGTGGGATACAATGCCATCGTTGTGACCCGGGAAGACGAGCATCTCTTCCATTTCACGGAAGAGGAAAAAGCCCGGATGATCGCCACGGCCCGGGCGGCGATCTACGCCCAGCTCGGCCTCGCTTATGAAGGCGACACGTCTCCTGTCGGGATCCTGAAAGAGAAGGGTTTCGGCGTATTCGTGACGCTCAATCTCGACGGTCGCCTGCGCGGCTGTATCGGGCGCTTCACCGCATCGTCCAGCCTCCAGTCCACGATTCGGCAGATGGCGCTGAGCGCTGCGTTCGACGATCCGCGATTCCCCGCCCTGTCCCGGAAAGAGGCGCCCCACGTTGAAATCGAGGTTTCCGTGCTCTCGCCGCTCAAGCGAATCGCGTCGCTCGACGAATTCAAGCTGGGCCGCGACGGCATCTATATGATCAAGGGCTACAATCACGGCACCTTCCTGCCCCAGGTCGCCACGGAAACGGGCTGGACCACGGATGAGTTCCTGGGCCATTGCGCCCGCGACAAGGCCGGCATCGGCTGGTTCGGCTGGAAAGATGCCGAACTCTACACCTATCAGGCCGAAGTGGTGAAAGAATCGGATTTCGTCGGGAAATGATGAGAGAGGCCAGATTCTATACCGTGACGGAAGCGGGCGTGCAGTGCCTGCTCTGCCCGCACCACTGCCGGATCCAGGAAGGCGGCCGGGGCATCTGCCGCAGCCGCGAGTGTCACGACGGCAAGCTCTACGCGCTTTCCTACGGAGCCCCCTGCGCCCTCGCCATCGACCCCGTCGAGAAGAAGCCTCTGAACCGGTTTTTGCCCGGGACGTACTGCCTCTCCCTGAGCTGCACCGGCTGCAACCTGTCGTGCCGCTGGTGCCAGAACAGCGACATCTCCCAGGTCGCCCCGGAAGAGGCCGAGCGCACGCGCCTGTCCCCCGCCGACGCGGTGGACCTCTGCCTCCGCCGCGGCCTCCCCGCGCTGGCCTATACCTATACCGAACCCTTCACCTGGTGGGAGTATATGTACGACATCGCGGTCCTCGCCCACGCCAAGGGCCTGAAGAATATCCTGGTCTCCGCCGGCTATGTCGAAAAAGAGCCGCTCCGCGAAATCCTTCCGTACCTCGACGCTGCCAACATCGATATCAAAGCCTTCGACGACACATTCTACCGCAGATACTGCGGCGCCACCCTCGCCCCCGTGCTCGAAAACATCCTGGCCATGAAAGCGGCCGGCGTCCATGTCGAAATCACAAACCTCCTGGTCACCGGCCTCAATGACTCGGCCGACGATGTGGCCCGCCTTTGCCAATGGATGGCCGAAAACGGCCTCCAAGACGTCCCCCTCCACTTCAGTCGCTACTTCCCCCGCTATCGGATGAAAGAGTCCGGCCCCACCCCGGCCGCGACGCTCTTCACGGCCAGGGAGACGGCGTTGTCTATGGGAATCAGGGATGTGTTTTTGGGGAATATCTAGACAATAATCAACGTGCCGGATTATTCCGTACTTTTGGAGACCGAACGAAAATACAATCAAACCATATTATGAAAAAACAGTTTTTCTATTTTGCGACGATCGTGGCATTTGCGTTGACCGGATGTAGCGGATGCTCGGACTTTTCGGCCATGTTTGAAGGCAAACCGGTAACAAAAGATTTCGAAGTGGCAGGGGTTTATACAAGCCTCGAGGTCTCCCACGCGTTCGATGTGACCGTGAGCGATGCGGTCGACAAAGTGCAGGTCACTGCGGGCGAAAAGATCATGCCGAATGTCCGGGTCGAGATGGAGGGAAATACGCTCCGGATCTATCTCAAACCGCAGAAATCCACGCTCCACTCGTCGATGAAAGTACTCCTTCCCTATAATGCTGCATTGACGGACATCGACTTTTCGGGCGCCTCGGATTTCCATTCCAAATTCGGTCTGGAAGGGGCGAAGGTAACCGTGTCGCTCTCCGGCGCCTCCGACTGCGATTGTGACATCCGCGCGGAAGAAATCGAAATCAGCGGCTCCGGCGCCGCCGACTACGAGGGCACGGTGACGGCCGCTTGCCTCAAACTCGATATGAGCGGCGATTCCGACGCCGAGATCAAGGGCGAAGTCGGCAAACTCATCCTCGATCTGTCCGGCGCCAGCGACCTCGAAAGCCCCGTTGTCAACAAGCGCTACGGCCTGGTCTGCAACAACTGCGAAGGTTCCCTGAGCGGCGCCAGCGACGCTTACCTCCACTGCGACGGCATCATCAGCCTCAACCTCTCCGGCGCCAGCGACCTCCAATACACCGGCGACGCCACGACCAGCGATTGCTCAACCTCCGGCGGCTCAAGCATCAAACACGTCAAGCTGTAGTCAACTCACATTCCGAAATACTCCCGATAGCGCGCATACAGATGTCCGGCTTGGAGGTAGGCGGACTGGGGACTCATGAAGTGGGAGAATTCGAAGGTGATGGCTTTGTCGTAGCCGCAGCGGGCGGCGGCTTCGAGTTTGAGGCGGAGTTTGTCGAATTTGATGGGCAGGAAGCGGATGGGCATGTCGCGGTCGAAGGTCTCGGCGTTGGTCCAGCACTGCATCCCGTAGCGGTCCGCCAGCTTTTTGTTGACGGAGAAAAAGGCGTCCAGTTCGTCGTAGTCGATGTGGCCGTCCTGGAAGGCGCAGGCGTCCACGTATTCGTGGATGCCGTCGAAGATCTCGTTCCACTCGCGTTCGTGCTGCTCCACCGACACGGCCTGCGCCCGGGTCAGGGAGCCGCTCGCGGCATCGACGGCTTTCTTGCCGTCGATCCACGGCGAGATGAACGTGGGCAGGCCGCCCGACACTTCCTTGCACTGCCGCCCCATCGTGCGGAAGCTCTCGATAGCGCCCCGCGTGGCGCGGGAGATCTCCCCGGAGATGTACCAGCCGCCAAAGCTCTCGTACTTGCTTCCGTATCGCTCCCAAACTTCGTCGATCACGAATTTGTTCGCCTCAACCTCATAACTCATGTCGCCGGTGTCCCAGTATCGGCCGGAGTCGTAGAGGCCCAACATGAACTTCATCCCGTATTTCTGCGCCAGGCGGCAGAACATGTCGATCAGGTCGACCGACGGCATATAGCATCCCTTTTTCAGGAGATACGGCGACGGATACGTGATGAACTTCCGGTATCCGCAGCGGATGTCGATCACCGTGTCGATGCCGATCGCTTTCATATAGCGGAAATCCCGGTCCCACTCCCGCTCGCCCCAGTTCTGGTGCGGGATGTCGTGGGAAATCTCATCGAGGAACGTCCCCGTGAGGGGGAGCGCCCTCCCTTTGCCCGGTTCGACAAGCAGCCGGCTCCCCACGGACGGATCCGCCTCAATGCCCCACCGGTCACCACCGTGCTCCGCCTCCGGCCTGACGCGCCGCTCCGGCCTGCACCCCGCCGCCATCAGCGGCGCTGCCGCCGCCGCCATCGCGCCTTTTTTCAGGAAATCTCTTCGGTTTGCCATAGTTCATTTCGTTGTTCTGGAATCTGTACCAAATTTACTGAAATTAATCATAACTTGCACTCCGTTGAATTGAATCGAAATTAGAAACTTTCCGTCAGAGTGTCTTCATTTCACCGGCGTCAGACAGGGAGATATCCACGGCCGACTGAATACACTCCCTCTGCAGCCGGGGGTGTACCCAAATGAGTGCAGCTGGACGACTTATACCCGAAGCCCGCTGAGGACACTCCGACAAAACCGGGCGGAAAGGGAAACTCGCGCAGGAAACCGAGCGAAACAGACTGTTTCCTGCACTTTTTTTGTAACTTGCACTCCGTTACACGATGTACCAGTCTAAAGGCATAGCTAACAGCCGGATCGAGGTTGCGGACGCCCTGCGGGGGTTGGCCGTGGCGGGGATCATCCTCTACCATTCGGTAGAGCATTTCAATCTGGGGTACGCCGATGTCGTCACGCACACGCTGCCGTGTGACGGAACGATGTTCAACATCCTCACGGTACTGCTTTCGGGCAAGATGTACGGCATTTTCGCGCTGCTGTTCGGCCTGAGCTTCTTCATCATGCGCGACAACCAGGCGCAGAAGGGCAAGGATTTCTCCGCGCGGTTTTTCTGGCGGATGGTGCTGCTGCTCGGGTTCGGCATCCTCAATCTCGTATTCTACAACGGCGACATCCTGACTTTCTATGCTCTGTTGGGGTTACTGATGATCCCGGCGGGATATCTGAGCACGCCTGTCCTCTTGGCTGTCACAATCTTTCTCCTCGTGCAGCCGATTGAGATCTACAGTCTGATTTCCGGTTGGAAGCCCGACCTCTCGGCGCTGGGCGGCTATTATCAGAAGATGGGACCCGCCCTGGAAGAAGGCAACTTTTGGGAGGCCGCCGCGGCCAGCCTGCGCTACGGCTTCCGCTGTTCCTGGCTCTGGTTCCTGGCGCACGGCCGGATCACCCAGACCGTCGGCCTGTTCTTCCTCGGCATCCTCGTCGGCCGGCACCGGTTGTTGTACAACGAAGGGAACAACCTGAAGATCTGGCGCGTCGTGCTCGCGCTCGCGCTGGCCGCCGTCGTGGCCGGCAGTGTGTTCGGCGCCGCCGAACACGGCAGCGTCCACTTCGGCCCGCTCGACGCCCTGCTCCACCCGCTCTACAACCTGGCCATCCTCCTGCTGATCGTCTCCGCCGTCGTCCTGCTCTGGTACGGCTTCGCCGGCTTCCGGCGCAGCCTCACCCACATCTGCTTCTTCGGTCGGATGTCGCTCACCAACTACCTGCTCTCATCGGTCATCGGCTCCTTCCTCTTCTACGGCTGGGGCCTCGGCCTCTACCAGGAACTCGGCGTCACCTGGTCCTTCCTCGTCGGCATCGCCATCGTCACCTTCCAAATCCTCCTCCTCCGCCTCTGGGCCCGCCACCACCCCCGCGGCCCCCTGGAGACAATCTGGCGAAAACTGACCTGGATCTAGACATAGTCATTGGGACTCTCTGCCGCGGATTCCTTTTTTGATTCCATTTTCTGGCAGCGAGAGGCATGGTTTATCTATCTCATTCCTTTCGACAACAGAAATGCGGGGTTTTGGGCTGTTCCCTGGCAATGAAAGGGATCAAGCGGCGCCCCCATGGATTTCGCTGCCACCCCAGCGCCGCAAATCCATAGTCAGCTGAATGCACTTGGGCGGAAGATAAAAATTGCTTTTTTGTCGGCCCCATCTCCTCGGTTTCACGTTTCTTTGCAATCGATAAAACGAAGGTAATAATTACACAATTTGGTAATTCTAAAATATTATAATATCTTTGTGCTGAAATGATCATTGAAACCGAGGACGAGAACTTGATGATCCTTTATTGTAAGGGCCAGGTAAACTGTAAGGAGTATAAACATATTTCTAAGGAAGCGGTCAAAGGATTTGTAAAAGCCGTGAACTATCTGAAGTGGGCGAAAAACATGAACGAAGTGATGCGGATTAGCGGTCTTCGTTACAAGCGGCTAAAAGGTAAGCTGAAAGATTACGAGTCAGTACGATGCAACGACAGGTGGCGACTGCTGTTCACAAGTTATGCGGACAAAGGCGAAACGATCATCACAAATGTCAAACTCATAAAACTCTCAGATCACTATGATGACCTATAACCTGAGCGAAGCAAAGCCGTTCATCGCCATTCCGGTTGGTGAGTATATCCTGGATGAACTCAAGGCACGGAAGATGACACAAAAGAAGCTGGCGGCAGCGCTGGGTGTTCCGGCCTCCCGCGTCAATGAGGCAATAAAAGGGAAAAGGCCGCTCTCAGCGACGCTGGCCCTGAGGGTTGAAGAGGTCATCGGCATTCCGGCGCATATCCTCCTCTCCCTTCAATCGCAATATGAGCTCGATAAAGCCAGATTAAAAGCGAAGGAGAAGAAAGAAGCGGATCAGAAAAACGACTACGATGTCAAGCGCAAAAACTTGCTTGACGCCATCGGGCAATTCATTGATGCCTGCCATGCGTCCGGACATAAGGTGCCTGAAGAACTGACCCACCTCCAGCTCTAGACACAGGTGAGCCATAAGTGAGGAATCTGCGAATAGAACAAAGCCGCCGAACCTTTAGCAAAAGATCCGGCGGCTACGGCATACGCGAATGTTCGCGCTTAGATCGCCTTGATCATCTTGGCGCCGGGGACGTTCTTGAACTGGGTGGCGGCGTCGCCGACGACGACCACGATCATGTTGTCGACGTTGAGATACTGGGCCGCTTCCGCCTTGATGTCGTCGAGGGTCATGTGATTGACGACGGCTTCTTCCAGGGCGATATAGTTGTCGGGAAGCTTATAGTTCCGGATGCGGGAGAGCATGCCCACCAGGCTCGAGGACGTTTCGAAGGCCGATGCGTTCGAGCGGAGCATGGCGTCTTTCACGCCGTCGAGTTTCTCCTGCGTGTACTCGGCACCGAAGTCGTCGATGATCTCGCGGAACAGCGACACCGATTCTTTGGTCGAGCTTCCCTGCACGCTCGAAGCAGCATGGAAGTAGCCGGTCTCCAGATTCTTGGTAAAGCCGGAGCTGGCGCCATAGGTGTAACCGCGCTGGAGGCGAAGCACCTCGAAGAGGCGGCCGGCGGAGCCGGCGCCGAGTTTCTCGTTGAGCACGTCGAGCTTGTAGTAGTCAGGATCGCTGATCTTCTTGCCGGGGCCGATGAGATAGATATAGGACTGCTTGGAGCCCGGGAAATCGATGAAGTAGGTGCCGGGGGCGGCGCTCTCGCCTACCGCGATTTCGGGAACGGCGACGGCGTCGCCTTTCCATCCTTCCAGCACGGCCAGGGCCTTCTTGAGGGTCGGAAGGTCGATGTCACCCGCAATGTCGATATGGGCGTTGCAAGGCGTCAGCGTGGCGTAGTAGGCCTTGACGTCGTCCATCGTGATCGCGTCGATGCTCTCGTTGGTCGGGAAGTCGGTATAGACGCAGTCGCCGAGCCAGAGCTTCGTCGCGGCGCGGGAGCCCAGCG
>JAEEGG010000848.1_pt1 | contig 88538 bp, 86 predicted proteins | sample 9134161 | NCBI WGS metagenome assembly JAEEGG01 (sample SAMN16246543, study PRJNA631951) | gut metagenome | biome: gut microbiome; feature: rumen; material: CR-attached | host: Bos | place: Iran: Karaj | collected 2018-10
CATCTCCCAGAACTGGCGACGCGTGATGGGGTCGACACCGCCGGTGGGCTCGTCAAGGAACACTATCTCGGGGCGATGCAGGGTGGCGACAGCAAACGCGAGTTTCTGCTTCCATCCCAAGGGTAGATAACCTACCATTGTGTCGCGTTCCTCAATGAATTCGAGTTTCTGGAGTAGGGCGGTGGCGCGCTCCTTGAGCTCACGGCTCTTAACTCCATAGATGCCACCAAAGAGTTCCATGTTCTCCATAACTGTTAAATCGTCGTAGAGCGAGAATCGTTGACTCATGTAGCCGATGTGACGCTTGATTTTCTCACCTTCTTTCACCACGTCAAATCTCGCCACTGTGCCACTGCCGCTCGTTGGGAAACTGAGTCCGCACAGCATGCGCATGGCAGTGGTCTTGCCGGCTCCGTTGGCCCCTAGAAAGCCGAATATCTCGCCACGCTTCACTTCAAAGGTTATGTGATCGACTGCCGTGAAGGTGCCAAACTGCTTAGTGAGGTCTTTTACTTGTATTATATAGTCAGTGTTGCTCATTGCTTAAGAGTTTGATGAAAACATCTTCGATATCAGGTACTATAGGTTTAATTTCTAAATCCTTATGACCAAGATTTGCAAGATGTTGCTCTAATGATTGAGCATCGAAGCCGTTACCTGCCAACAAGTGGTGATATTCGCCAGCAGTGTAGCAGTTGGCGATGTTGTTCTCTTCTTTCAGAGACTTTAGTAAGCCATACATATCTTGTGCCTTGATGCCGTAGAGCTCGCCGTCAAACTTCTCTACCATGTGCTGTGGCGAGTCGATGTCAAGTATCCGACCGTTATTGCACAGGGCAATGCGGTTGCAACGGCTCGCTTCGTCCATGTAGGGGGTGGAAACAAGAATTGAAAGGCCTTGCTCGCGCAGGTTGTGCAGCATATCCCAGAACTCACTTCGCGACACAGCATCAACGCCCGTTGTTGGTTCGTCAAGGAAAAGAACCGATGGCTTGTGGATAAGGGCGCAGCTCAAGGCGAGTTTCTGCTTCATGCCACCCGAAAGCCTTCCAGCACGGCGTTTCTTGAATGGCTCAATCTGCTTGTAGATGGGTGCTACGAGGTCATAGTTTTGCTCAACTGTCACACCGAAGAGCGTGGCAAAGAATTCCATGTTTTCCTCGATGGTGAGGTCAGGGTATAGCGAGAATTTTCCGGGCATATAACCCACGCGTGCTCTCACTTTGCGATAGTTGGCAACCACATCAAGCCCGTCGACGCGTGCGCTGCCTGAGTCGGCATTAAGAAGCGTGACTAATATCTTGAATAATGTTGTTTTACCGGCACCGTCGGGACCTATCAAGCCAAATATCTCACCATGCTGAACATCAAGCGATACGTGGTCAAGAGCCTTGACTTTGTCATAGCTCTTGCTGATGTCTTTAACTTCTATTGCCAGTGTGCTAGTGTCCATATTGAATGGTGTTACTTGAGTTTTACGTTGCCCGACAGGCCTAATTTCAGGTAGCCATCGTTGCGAACGGCAATTTTCACAGCATAGACAAGATTGGCACGGGTGTCTTTGGTCTGAATGCTCTTGGGAGTAAACTCGCTCTCACTTGAAATCCAACTTATCCTGCCAGTGTATTCACGTGTCTTGCCACCGCCAAAGTCGGCAATTACTTTCACTTGCTGGCCGAGTTTGATGTCGGCAAGTTGGTCGCTAGTGAAATAGGCGCGCAGGTACACTGTGCTCATGTCGGCAACCTTAAAAAGAGGCTTACCTGTAGTGGCAAACTCTCCGCGTTGGGCATACTTGGTGAGGATGGTTCCGTTCACTGGTGAGCTGATGATGGCGTTCTGCATCTGGTTGTCAACAAGAGCTTTTTGAGCATCTATTCCTTGCTTCTGCGCGTCAATGCCACGTTTTTGAGCATCGATACCTCGCTTCTGTGCGTCAAAACCCTCAATTTGTGCGTCAACTCCTTTCTTCTGAGCGTCAAAGCCTTTGTTTTGGCTGTTGAAACTTTTGTTGTTTGATGCAATCTGTTCTTGTGTAGCGCCAAGTTGCTTCTCAAGAACAAGGATTTGATAATTGATGTCGTCAACTTGCTTGGGAGCTGCTGCATTGTCTTTCACCATGTTTGAGAAGCGTGCTTTCTCTTTTTTGAGATTGGCGATTTGTTGCTTAATGCTGGCAACTTGTTTCTCAAGGTCAAGGCTGCGGTCAATGTTTGACATTTGGTTTGCGCCAATCTGTTCCTTGTTTGAATTCATTTGTTTTTTCGATGCATCAAGCTGGGCCTTGTTGGCATCAAGGCCGGCTTTTGTGGCATCGAGGTTGAGTTGATTGGCATCGAACTGCGCCTTTTGTATCTCAAGTTGCGTCATATCGAGGTAGCCGAGTTGAACATTGGCTTCTACCTTTTGGCCTTCCTCTATGTTTAGCGATTTTATCTCGCCTGAGCCTTTGGCGCTCACAACTACCTCGGTAGTCTCGAAGGTACCTGTGGCATCCCAGTCGTTGTCGTTGCTGCATGCCGAGACAATGGTGGCAATGCTCATGATGAAGATTATCTTTTTCATTGGTTTACAGTATTTTTTAAATCATATATGCTTTTAAGTAACTCGATGTTGTGGATGATTTGCGACTGGGCAGCAGTGTTCTCGTCGGTGATGCGCTCAACAAGGCGATGGATGTCGATAACGCCGTTGCGCAGCTTCGACTCCTCGGCAATACGCACTTCACGACGCAGGTTCACAATTGTGGCATCGCTGGCAATAAGCTCTCGCAGACGAGAGATTTCATCGTTCTCATGACTAGCCTCTAGCTGGGTGTTGAGCAGGAACACGTCGCGTTGTAGCTCAGCTTGCTGGCGGGCGGTCGTTAATTTGCTCAAGTTGTTCTTTCGATCGTAGAGGCTGCTCAGGCTCCACGTGGCGCGCACTCCCACCATGGCGTTGAGTGACCACTTGCGGTTGACCATGTTTTCAAATGTGTTATATCCCGGATAGCCGTAGAATGCCTGTCCAAAAGCGCTGATTACAGGGAGCACCGAGGCGTTTATTGACTTCTCGCGGGCGTTAAGGGTGCCAATCTTGGCATCGATGAGCCGCAGCTCTGGACGGTTTATCACATTAGTTCCTGGTTCCGTGGCACTAGGGCGCACGAGATATCGGTCGCCCACTTGTTCGCCTATCAGAATCTCAAGCATGTGCTTATAGGCCTCGCGGTTCCACTCCATGGTAGTCTTGCCTTGCTCCACCGTCATGATTTCGGCACGCAGCTGGCTCTCGTCGGCAGTGGTGGCAACCCCGTTTCTCACATGCGACTGTAACTTGTCGAGGTTCCCGTTGAGCATCTCAAGGGTCATGTCGGTCTGCTTGATGCGGTCATCCATGAGCAGAACTCCAAAAAATAAGTCGTTCACGCGCTTGTTGAGGCTGTAGAGGTCGACATCGGTCTGTGCTTTTTGCTCTAATTCTTGTGCTTCGGTGAGTCCACGCTCACTGCTGGCTTTGCCTCCGTCATATATTTTTTGGTTTACATCGAGCTGCACGCGATACTGGTCCCTAGCTAGGCCTTTCATCTCGAGTCCACCAGTGGCGAGCATCGCTTTCATTTGGTCGGGAAACGATGGCGTCTCGCTTTGGTAGGTGGCTTGTGCGCTCAAGTTCACTTGCGGTAGCCACGAGTGCTTGAGGTTGTCGAGGGTGTATTTGCTGCTTTGCTCAATAAGCCCGTACTGCTTGATGAGAGGATAGTTCTCTCGAGCCAGCTCTTGGCAGCGCTCAATTGTGAGTTGAGCGTTGGCACCTAGTAACATTAGGGCAACTAATGTTAATAATATTATTCGTTTCATGCTTGTGATGGTGTTAGGCGTCGCATTATTAGTTCTATGTTTTCTTTCTTTCGCAGGTCCCAAAATTTGCTGTCGGCATTTAAGTTGAGTCCTGTTGCAGCTTCAAACAACGGCTTGGCAATGAATGGGAACACATTTAGAGAGACCATGTCGAGCAGCAGGGTAGTGGCATCGATAGGGCTTATCTCACCGTTAGTTACTGCTTGATCGATATCCTTCTGCATTGTTACAAGTAGGTTGCCGGCAAAGGTGCTGATAACGTTCTTTATAGCGGCAAATCGTTCAGGTCGAGTGGCTACTTCCCTTATCATAAACAGTGGAAGACGGGGATTCTGCCTAATAACTTCAAAATGAATGTCCAGTGCCTCTGCCATGCGTTGCTTGAATGGCTTTTCGTTTTGGGTAAAGACATCTAAAATGCCTTCCACTATCATGCCCATTGTTTCATGGAAAATGCGCTCAAAGAGTTGCTCCTTGGTCTTAAAATAGTAATGGAGCATGGCATGGGTCACACCAGCGTTGCGGGCTATCGACGTTGTGCGAGCGCCGTCAAACCCCTTGTCTAGAAACTCTTCTTTGGCGGCGGCAAGAATAGCTTGCTCTTTATTATTCTGATGTTTTGTCATAATATGGTTTTAACTTAAACGATTGTATAATATGTGCTTATGATAATTTAATGTGTTTATTAACAGTGTTGTTGGCAAATTCTGGATGCAAATTAAATACATTAATTTGTATCTCGCAAGAAAAATCTAACAAAATTGTTAATATTTTGTGAAAATAATAGAGTTCACTTTCTGTTTATCTTTATTTATGCTGTTTCTCATCTTAGCTTTTATGTAGATACAATTAGCGCCGGCACCCGGGTTTAGACAGGTGTCGGCGCAAGAATATTAAATTAAGACTTATGGTCTGAATATTTTTTGACCGTTTTGGATGATGATGCCGCGTGTTTCACTTGTGGCAGGAATACCGCTGATGGTATAAGCCTGCGAGGATCCGACTGGCTTGTTAAAAGTGTTTTCGGCAATACTGCTCGGGCCGCCTGTTAGTTGATTAAATTCCTGCTGGGCCTTTGCCAACTGCTCACGGAAACGCTCATTACCTTGCAATTTCGCATAAAGAACTGATCCACCCAAACGTCCGGCATCCACATCGCTCTGCCAGTGATAACCAGCAATTACACGGCTCTGACCATACTCATAGCCTCGAGCCAATAGTTGGTCGGCTACTGCAGGGTTAATGTCTGATAACAACAAAGCCATAGTCCAGCCGAGAACGGTATGCCCCGAAGGATAAGAACCGTTGTTTATGTGCGATGCCTCCTGCTCAGGTACAAGGGTTTGTTGGTTATAGTATACGAATGGACGAGTGCGTTTATACTCCTGTTTTGCGCGGTCGCTTATACTGTCGCAAGTAGCACCTACATCTTGCAAGAGTGTATACAACTCAGGAGTGCCTGTCTTAGAGATTTCAAGGCCGAGAATAGGGCAGAATTCTTGAATGATGGTTTGCATTCCATAAACAGCATCACGAATTGCCATAGCAGCGCGCTCAGGGTCTTGGCGTTGACGAATGCCCCAAAGGTATTGGGTCTGGTCGGCAGCAAAGCGCGAAGACTCAAACTCAGGTGGGGGTGGTAAGAAGTTTACCATGTTAGGTAACTCGGCCTGCGTAAAATAAGCATTGCCGTTTTGCTCGTCTTGGCCAGCGAAGACCGAAATTGTGCCATAAATAACAAAAATTGTGGCAAGGATAAATTTGTTAAATTTGTTCATGTGAATAAAAGTTTATAAAATATTAAGAGACAAAAATAATTATTCCCTATCAGTCATTTGAGTTTGGTTTCTGTATTGGTGGCTAGATGTCGGTGTCGATACATCTCAAATGGTGCCATAACTATTACACGGCACAAATTTAGCATTTTTTTTCGAGATATATGCAAATCACACTCTAGAAAGTAAGATGTTATTGCATGGTGTTTTGTGGGATGTGACTTATCGCAAAGTAAGAGGATATGGGGGAATTAAGTCAAATAGTTTAGCTTTTTTGTTCTATTTTGGATATTATAGACTATTAAAAATGGTGTATTGATTGAGGTAATCATTTTTTTTCATACATTTGCAGATGAAATTGTAAAACATTACCTAATATACATAAATTATTAAATTCAAAAAAAATGAAAAGAAATTACCTTTTATCAGCCGCAGCGGCATTGTTTGCCCTCAGTATGCAAGCCCAGACAACCTTCACGTCGGGTCAAATCACCTACACAGTGACAGGTGAAAACACTGTTGAGTGTAGTGGCGTAGACAACACAGCCACCAGTATTGAAATTCCATCCACTGTCCAAAACGGGGGCGTGACCTACGATGTTAAAGCCATTGGCGAAGGCGCATTCAAGTGGAGTAATCTTATATCGGTGGTAATTCCTGGTTCGGTTGATACCATCAAAACTCAGGCTTTCTATTACAGCGACTTAACCAGCGTGACCTTTGGCGATGGTGTGAAGTATATAGGTGATTATGCATTTGCCAGCTTGGGTATTAGTAGCCTAACACTCCCCAACAGCGTAGAATGGATTGGTAATAGTGCATTTTACAACCAGCACAACTCCAGCTACCAACCTTGCTTAACTCAGGTAGACCTAGGCGATGGTGTTAAGCACATTGGCAACGCAGCGTTTTACAAACTGGCAGCCACCAGCATTGAAATTCCTGCATCAACCGAAGAGATTGGTTCAACATGCTTCTTGTACAGCAAACTCGAGACAGTGACCCTCAACGAGGGCCTGAAGAAAATAGGCGATGGTGCGTTCAACAACTGCACTGCCCTTAGCAGCATCACTCTGCCATCGACGTTAGAGGAAATTGGCATGGAGGCTTTCCTTAACGACAAAGCTCTTACAGCTATCAATATCCCAGCCGGCGTTACAAGCATTGGAGAAAGTGCTATAGCCAACACCGCTGTGAGCACAATCGCACTAGATCCCGCCAACACCTCATTTGTTATGGAAAATGGTGTGCTCTATACTGCCGACAAAACATTGCTTCAAATGGCACCCATGACAGGCGTTACCACCCATGTGGTAAATGAGAACTGCTTGGGCATCGTTGGTGGTGCTTTCTGGGGCAGCGAGTTGCAAAGCATCACGCTTAACAAGAAACTGACTGCCCTGGGTTATGCTTGCTTCGAGAGCAGCCTCTTGAGCGCAATCAATCTTGATGGTCCCGACAAAATAGACTTTATCGATGAACAAGTGTTTGCCGACACTCGCCTTATCGAGGTGGTACTTCCCTCGAGCCCATATTACTTGAACGATGGCGAATTCGCTAGCTGCACATCGTTGACATCACTCACCATCCCTGTGGGCATCACCGAGATTTATCCTCACGCTCTCAACAACTGCACTGGTTTGCAGACAATAACCTGCTTAAGCGCAGTTCCCCCTACCATTATGGATTACTATGAGGATTATGACATGCCATTCTACAATAGCAATTCAAGCGCTATTCTTTATGTCCCCAAGGGCAGCAAAAGCGCCTATCAAGCTACCGAATGGGATTACTACAATATTGTTGAGAAGGACTTCAGTGTGCCTGGCGATGTCAACGGTGACGGTAATGTTACAGCAGCCGACGTGACAGCCATCTACAATTGGCTACTCAACAATGACAACAGTGCTATTGTCAACGGTGACCAGAACGGCGATGGAAACATCACCTCAGGCGATGTCACTTTCATCTACAATATACTGTTGGGAAGCAAATAATTCATATTTTTTGCGCCATAGAGCGGTTACCGTATAATAGTCGTACGTTAACCGCTTTTTTGTGCTCATATTATTGATATTTCATCATGTCATTGATGATGAAGAAGATTTACAGATGCTTTGATTTTGTGTTTCACTCTACTTGCTCTAATGTTGGATTAATTAGGCGGTGCTTCGGAAATAATAATCAAAAACTTTGTCTTTGATTTTGTATTTCTCTCGGCTTGCACTAATTTTGCACCATGAAGAAATCATTAGCAGTTATTATATGTATTGTTATCGCCCTCACATCGTGGGCTGGCAACAAAGACAAGGATGAATATATCCAGGTTGACTGGTATCCTTTATGCACCGATAGCGTGGGATGGAACATTTATACCGGTGGTTTTGTCATTGGCTGGGACAATGCCAATGGCATCGACGTGAACATGGGTCGCAGCATCGACATAGGTTGGCTCAACGTGATTGGCACCAAGTTCAAGACAAGGTACGGACAACGCATTACTGTGGGACTGGGCATTGACTGGCGTAACTTTAAGTTGAAAAATGACATGCGATTCCAGCAGAACAATGACTACATGTCGGTTGTTCCTTATCCCGAAGGTGCCAAGCCCAAGTCTTCACGGGTGAAAGTGTTCTCACTCACTATGCCACTACTGGTGCGTCAACGCCTGTTTAGCACTGTCGATATTTTTGCCGGACCAGTAGTGAATTTTAATCTCCATGCTAGTGTAGAGACCATCTACACTCTCAATGGCGAGAAAGTGAAAGAGTCGAGCAACAAGATTCATCCGGTTCCTGTCACTGTTGACATCATGGGCGGCATGAAATGGAAATTCATTGGTGCCTACGTGCGTTACAGTCCCTGCCACGTGCTGCAAGAGCGCTATGCGACTGTCTTTACTCCCTTCACCACTGGCATCATCATGGGATTTTGAATAAAATATTTGCTCTTTAAGTCAATTTGCAGTAATTTCGCACGTTTTTTTAAGATAACACACAACAATTCACGATATGAAGAAATTAATGTTTCTGGCTGTTCTTGTAGCTCTGATGTGCTCATGCAACGGCAATAAGTTTAAGGTTAGCGGCACTGTTGAGGGTGCTGGTGACACCACAACACTTTTCCTCGAGACTAGCATCAATGGTAACTGGCTCTTTGTTGATAGCGTGGTGACTAGTGGCGACAAGTTCGCTTTTAGTGTGGATGCTCCCGAGTATCCCAACATTTATCGTTTGGGCTACCGCGACAAGAGCATTTATTTCCCCATCGATAGCATCGACAATATCGAGATAAAGACTTCTATCAAGAAATTTGATGAGGGGTATACACTTGCCGGTAGCGACAATGCAGTAAAGATGATGAACATTGATCGTCAGGCTGCTGAGTTTGCTAAGAAGGGCGACACTAGCAGCGATGCTTTCAGCAAGTGGAAAGACGAGTTGAGCCGCGAATTAGTGAAAGACCCTGCTGGAATAGTCTCGTTCTATCTCATCAACAAGTTTATTGGTAATAAACCTCTTTTTGATCCTCTTGATAAGAAGGACTTCAAGATTATTGGCGCTGTGACCAATGCATTTGCTAATTTCCGTCCCAACGACCCTCGCACTGGTTATATGGTCGACAATTTCAAGCAGGGACTGAGTATGCGTCGGAGTGAGTCGAGCGCAGGCGACACTATTGTTGCCACTACCGCGTCGCTCATCGACATCAAGTTGCAAGACAAGAAAGGCAAGATGCAGAGTCTGCAAGAGGTGGCTTCACACGGAAACGTAGTAGTGCTCAACTTCACCATGCAGAGTCAGTCGTTCTCGCCATCGCTCAATAAGCTGCTCAACGACATGTACAATAAGTATAAGGGCCGTGGTTTCGAGATTTTCCAAGTGTGTCTCGACGACAATGAAGCTCAGTGGATGCAGGCGGTAGTGTCGCTTCCTTGGATTGTGTTGCGTGACCCCGACGGCGAGTATTCTCGCAATGCTGGAGCTTACAATATCACTACTATCCCAACAGTCTTCATCATTGGTCGCAACGGTGAGATAGTGGAACGTGTAGCCAACATCGAGCAGCTCGAAACATCACTGACGAAATATATGTAATCCTCGCATTAATTTATTCATATCATGAAAAAAATTTTGATAATAGCCCCTCACTCCGATGACGAGATATTAGGTTGTGGAGGATATATGTTGAGCCAAATAAAGCAAGGTGCGCAAGTTCACGTTGTGTTTGGAACAGTGGGAGGATGTGACGTGCGTCAGCCTCTGGAGCGTAGGTTGCAAGAGGTTGATACTGTTGCGCGTGAGACAGGTTATACCTATGACATTCTTTATCACAATAAAGATGCCGAAATGGACACCCTTCCCAAAAGAGAAATCACCACTGCAATTGATAGGGTGATTGGTGAGTTTCTTCCTGATGAAGTTTTTGTCAACTATCCTTCACACCACCAAGATCATATAGTTGTATATGAATGCACAAAGGCGGCAATGAGGCTTAAGGAAAATGTTATGCCGTCATTGTTTGCTCTATATGAATATCCTTTTGTTAATAGTGGAGATAAGATACCTGGAGGATTGTTCTATTTTGATATTGATGAATATATTGATGAAAAAGTGAGACTTTTTTATCATTATAAGACTCAAATTAAGACGTTGCCTTCACCTCTGAACGAAGAGGGCATTAAAGCTCTTGCTCGAATGAGAGGTTTGGAATGTGGACGCAAATATGCTGAGATGTTTTATGTTCAGAGAATAATAAAATAACTATGAACTTTGTTGTATTTGAATCGGGCAGTAGGGCAGGTCTCAGTGCCGAGCTGTTCTTTGAAAATTATGTGAATGCAGTAGGTGCTAAACACAGGCTTTTCTTGAGTGACCTCGACGAGGATTTTCAACGCATCGTGTCAAGGCACCCTCAAGTTCATCTCATTCACGATAGCCAGGCATTTAAGATGCTTGAGGCTGGTGAGGCAGTTATTTTTCCTGCCGATGAGCTTACGCGTCAGACCAATCCTGTGGCCACCAAAGTGGCATCTGAGCATTCTTTTTCTAGCATTTTGCCTTTCTATTACAACAAAAAGCAGATGAATGAATTCTTGGCGCCATTAACAACTAATTGCGCTATAAAAATTCCCGAGACCTTTGCTTTATCGAATATTTGCGTTAAGCCTAATACGATGTCGGCTGGTTCACGCAACATTCAATTTCTCGACAATGCCTGTGTGATGCAGAAGATTGACATCGACCATGAGTATGTAGTTGATGTGCTGCGTTATGACGACGAGAAAATATACATCTTCCCTCGCGAGGTAACACTCAAGAACGGCTATGACCGATTTATCAAACTGCTGCCTCTTGATGGTGAACTTTCTAAGCATGTGTGGGAATTTATTAAAGCTGCTTGCCCGGAGAATAAAGGCATGTTTAGTGACATCTTCCACTTGCAGTTATGCCAGGACAAGAGTGGTCAGTACTACTATATCGAGTTCTCGAAGCGCATCTCGGGCACCTCGTGTGTCAATGTGGTCTCTGGAATGAATCCTTTTGCGATGTTTGATGGAATGGATCAACGAGTCAACTCTAATTTGATTGACGGTTGCTGGCGCCGTTTTGAGGACTTTATGTTGATGATGAAATAGCCTTCATCATTTCAGGATGTAACTTAATATACTTGATACCATTGTTCATGTGCTTAAGGGCCTTGAAAAATGGCACATTTCTGTTACGCCATAATCTATAGGCTTTGATGAACGTACGCAAGTATTCAGTCTTTGGATTGTAAAGGTGCAGCATGGCGCCATGGGCCATCAAAGTGCCACTCTCAATATCGCGACCAATGCTAATTGTAGAGTCATTTTCTCTAACAATTGTTATCGGAAAGAATTTGCATGTGAGTCCTTGTGATAAAGCGTCTTGTATGAAAATGTGCTCTTCACCACAATGAAATACTTGAGTGCCTAATCCAAAGTTCTCATTAAACCATATTTTATTTAAAATACTCTTGCGGCGAAAAGCAATTTCAATAGATGAAACAAAATATCCTTTGGGGAATGTAGATAAGTTGAACGATTCTTTTGAATAAGTCTTTGTGGAACCTTCACCTTCAAATTGGAACGTAGCGATGTCAATTTCGGGATTTCTGGCAAAAGTGTCTAAAACTGTCATCAAACTCTCGTGGGTGTACTGGCAGTCATCGTCGGCAATCAGGCACACATCAGCAGTGGCATTACGCAGACAGTTGTTGCGGTTACGACTCAGTCCACGTCCAGCCAAGTCGCAAATTTTCACATCGTCACGTCTCAATTTCTCTGGCAACGGAATTTCCTTGCCGTCGCTATGCTGCCATGACACAACGTAGCCTATGTCATTGCATGGCTCAAGTAGCATAGTAGGGATGTTATTTATCCCCTCATCAAGTGTGCATATCAGTATCTCGAGTGTCATTGTTTTAGAAATTTTTCATAGAATTCCACGTGGCGGCGTGCTACAACGTGAGAGTCGTTGTGCTTAACTACAAACTCGCGGCTACGGCGGCTCAAGTCGGGGAGCAGATGTTTGTTTTGCACTATCCACTCTAGTTTTGCATCGATATCACCTTCCACGAGTGGACTCACGTTAATGATGGGTCGGTTGTCGCGCTCACCAATAAAGTCGTAATATTCAGGTTCGGCGCCACTCACGGTCACAAGTCCACGTGCCATAGCAAGCAGAGCATTAGTGGCAGGGGTGTAAGAGTAGAGCTGATCGAGCAGCACGTGCGACTGGCTTAGTTTCTGAACATATTCTTCATAGGGCACGTTCTCAACCACTGTGAGTTCACACAGGGTGGGGTGGCGGTCCACGGTTCGTTGTGCAGCTTCAAGTAGAAGGTCTGTACCTTTCAGTATGTTGCGATCACGTTGCACTCCAATAAAGAACTTAACCTTCCGGGGTTCATCTTCAATTATGTAAGGCTTGAGGTTGCGAGTTTCGATGGGGATTCCGCCGTATGCAAGGCGCTCGCCAAGCAGTGGCTTGTAGCATTCGTGATATTCCCACAGGCATGAGATAGCACCGTCAATATTTTTTAAAATATGTTCGCTATGTTCGCGCATTAACGGCAGTTTCCAGTTGTCCTCATGTTTAGCTTGATATTCTTCCGAATGGGCATAGGGCGAAGGTTTGTCGCCTACCATATAGTCACTGTAACGATAGGTTTTACCATCGTGACAAGCGTTGTAGTAATAGTAATCGGTGCCAAGCGCGCTCAGCACTATGCTGCGGTTGTGACGTTTGAGCCAGTCAAAAACGCGCCTCACCTTACCAGGCTTGAGGTCAAGGAAAATGTGGCCACAGGTTACCACCACGTCAAAGTCGCGCATGCGAGGCAACGCTCTGAGCACATCAAGAACATACTTTACTGCCCCCATCTTGCCTGGGCCTCGACTCAAGTCAATGTCGCGTGCCGTGTCCATCCAGTGCGATCCGTTGCTGGCTACAACAGCAGTGTGTCCCAAGTCTCGCAAGGCTTGAGCCAGACAGTTATGCAAATTACTTGCGTCGCCAACAAACAGAATCTTCATTCGCTGTTATTTTTGCCTTTAAAAATGCAAAATTAGTGCAAGCTGAGAGAAATACAAAATCAAAGACGAAGTTTTTAATTTTTATTTCCGAAGCGCCGCCTAATTTATCTAAATTTATTGTTTTTTTTGTTTTTAACCAAGAATTTGACTAATTTTGGAGTCAATATGAAAACAGTATCGATTGTTATTCCCGTCTATAATCGTGCTAACTTGGTGCCACGCACGCTGAAGACGGTGGTTGAGCAGACCTATCGCCCACTGCAGCTGGTGCTGGTCGACAATTTCTCGACCGACGACTCGCTAGTGGTGCTCAACCAGTTTAAGATTGACAATAATGCCCCCGATTTTGAAGTGATTGTCACGCAGGAAAAGCAGCACACAGCGAGTGCCGCGCGCAACCGTGGCATGCAGTTTGCAACTGGCGAATACTTGATGTTCTTTGATAGCGATGACCTCATGGAGCGGCGTCTTGTTCAAAAGTATGTCGATGCCTTCGAGTCGTCGCCACAACGCGCCGATGTCATCATCTGCCGTCGCAATCAGGTTAACGATATAGGGGAGAAGAAGGCAATGCCGCTCTACAAGAAAGATTTGATTGCCAACCATATTCTCCATAGCGTGCTTGCCACGCAGGCATTTTGTGCACGACATGATTTCATCCGTAACATCGAGTGGAATAGTAATATTTCTCACTGGAACGATTTCGAGTATGGATTGAGAATACTCCTCGCAAAACCCGTGATAGGTTACCTTGAGGGCAAGCCTAGGGTTGATGTGATTTATGGTGGTGAGAACTCTATCACAGGAACAAATTTCACTGCCAATCATGGTAAGTGGGAAGTGTCGTTGCGCACTATGGTACTTGATATCAAGAACTCCTCGCTTCTCAACAAGCAACGTTACTATGATTTGCTATATTATCGCTTGTTAGTTCTTGCGGCTCAGTACCAGCGCGAGGGGCATCCTGAGTTTGCCAAACCTGCAGCGCAGAAAGCATATTCGGTGCTTAATCGCAAGTGGATTTATCGCAAGGTTATGCCACGCCTGTTCAAGCGCATAGTGCGTGGCAAGCGAGGTTCAGCCCGCATTGCTCGTTGGATAATCAAGTAAAAACAAGGGCGCGACCAATTGCTGGTCGCGCCCTTGTTTATAATCTGTCATCGTGGTTTATCTCACGATGATTTTTTTGCCGTTGTGAATATAGATGCCAGCTGGTAGGCTGTTGCTGTTCATCTTGCGGCCCATGAGGTCATAGTAGTTGTTGTCTTGAACTCTCTCAACGTTGATCTCATCAATTGCCGAAGGAGCGGTAGCAACTACGCTCACGTTGTCGACAGTAAGGACAAACTCATCGGCGTCACTGATAGCGTGGATGCCAATGTAGTACTTGCCATCTGACTTGCTAGCAGGAACAGTAAAGCGACCAGTGTGGTTGGTTACATCGTAGCCTTCAACCACAACTGCAGGAATAATAGTAGTGGTCATAGCCTCAACGGTAGGCTCGGTGCCAACCATTACCTCGAAACGCTCGGGATAACCTGATGCTTTGGCGTCGATGCTAAACTCATACTCAGTATCTGGCTCCATGATGAGAGCTGGAGTAATCAACCAGTCATCGGCGGCATTATAGCTGCTCCATTGATAAGAAACATTCTTGCTAGTGCCACTGTAAGCCCATGTGCGGTCATCGTTGTTGGCATTAATCACTGTGTACTCGCTGAATGCAGCTTGAGTGTCAAATGTCTCCATGTAAGGTAGTTCATAAGCACCATTGTTAGGATCCTTTGTGATGGTGATGTTGCTGAATGCCTGAACATAGTAGATAACGCCCTTTGTAGTGTTTTGGATGAGATACTCAGTAACGTTTGTATAGGTATCGGTAGCTTCGTCATAGTTGAGCACGAAGTCACAAATGTCCTTCTGACCATTTGCATTGGTTTCGGCACCAGCCATGTAGTTAGGTCTGTTGGCTACATGGCCAATGTATTGGTCTTGGGCAAAGGTTACGTTGTTACCCTCGCGTGTTCCCTTAATCCAAGATTGGGGAACATCGCTGAAAATCCCCTGAATGTAAACGTCATTGTTGTCAACGCCTACGTTAACGTTATATTTGAAAGCGGTGCCGTCATAGCCGGTAGCCTCGAAGGTGTAAACCTCAGGCTCAACACCCTCAGGAAGCTCAACGAGCACATCCTCGGCCTGAGTGGTTGGGGTGTAGACACTGCTATAGTCGGCATAGCCAGCCCATTCTTGGCTGTTTGCATAAACTGCACCAAATACAACGTAGGTCGAAGTGCCAATCAAGCTAATCTTGTCTTCAGTAACGCTGAACTGAACGTAGTGAGCGCTGTTGCGAACCTCAAATTCCTCGTAGTCATCGTCATAGTCGAGTACTGCCAGTGTGATAACATCGTTTACCTCGGCATCGTAAGCTACGTTCTGCCCCATTGGTACGGTGATGGTGGTGCCGTCCTCGCTCAAGGTTCCCTCAATCCATGAGTTGATCTCGAGTTTCGACAAGGGCTGCTTGAAGTAAACCTTGTTGTCTTCGCCAAACACGATGTCGATTGTGCCTGTTTGAGCGCCACGGCGAATGTTTTCACCACTGTAGTAGTAGGCGTAACCAGCACGGTCATAGGTTTTAAGCTCACCGGCAGGTTGCTCCATAACGATACCATAGTCGCTTGCACTTTGAGCCCATGCTCCAATAGCCATAACGGCCATACTTGCAATAAGTAATAATTTTTTCATTTTTGTTGTTTGTAAATTGTGTTTTGAGCCTTCATTATACTTAAATACGACTCGAAAGGCTCATTAGTTCGGGTAGTACTGTTTTTAGTGGCGCAAAGGTAGTAATATTTTTTGTGTTATAGATTTCTTGGTGTTCTTTTTTAAGATAATTATAATAAATATTCTTGTTGTTTAAGCAAGCGAGCCACAAATTAAGGGATTTTGTGGCTCGCTGCAAATGTATTTGAAATTATTAGAGCATTATTTATGTCTCCTCCAAGCACTCGTCAAGGTCATGGGTAAGTTGCTCGGTGTCGAGATTCTGTCCAATGAAGACAAGCTTGACCATACGGTCGCCATATTGCTCATCCCAGTCTTTTAGGATGTCGGGGTTATATTCCACCATGCGGCGTAGTTCCTCCTTGGGTGCAGTAGCAAACCATAGTCCGCTCTGAGTCAGTTTTTTCTGGACTCCTGCTTGCTCAAACAGGAATGACATGTCGCGGTTATGGCTAAAGTAGATGAGTCCCTTAGCGCGTATCACGTTCTTTGGCCACTTAGTAGCGACAAAGCGGTCAAACTTGTGGATATCAATAGCTGGGCGGCGATAATACACGAAGGTCTGGATGCCATATTCTTCGGCTTCTCCTTCATCATGATGATGATGGTGATGATGGTGGCCTTCGTGATGGTGATCATGATCAGGTTCTTCATCGTGGTGATGGTGATGGGCTTCGGCTTCTTCTTCCTCGGTTGCTGGGCGTTCTATTTCACGAATCCAGCCTGCTGAACCTGCTACTTGCTCGTAGTCAAACAAGCCAGTGTTGATAATGTCATTGAGGTTGACCATCGCATAGTCAGTCTCGATGATAGGCGCCGAGGGTTGTAGAGCATGAATTATTAGGCGAATGCGGTCGAGTTCGTCGGGTTCCACTTCCGAAGCTTTGTTAAGCAGCACTAGGTTGCAGAATTCAATCTGCTGAATGAGAAGGTTCTCTATGTCTTCATCGTCTATGTTCTTGCGCTTGAGATCTTCACCGCAAGCAAATTCGCTCTGCATCCTTAAAGCGTCTACCACAGTCACTATACAGTCAAGCCGTGGAAAACCATGCTCGATGTATTGCTCGCCCATGTTGGGTATGGAGCATATGGTCTGTGCAATGGGTTCGGGCTCGCATATTCCGCTGGCCTCGATCACTATATAGTCGAAGCGGTCGAGCTTCATGATATCGTTCAGCTGTTCAATCAGGTCCATCTTCAGTGTGCAGCAGATGCAGCCATTTTGCAACGCTACGAGGCTCTCGTCTTTCTGACCCACGATACCGCCCTTTTGAATAAGGCTAGCATCGATGTTTACCTCGCCCAAGTCATTGACAATGACGGCAAATTTAATGTTCTGCTCATTAGTGAGAATATGGTTTACGAGTGTGGTCTTTCCGCTGCCCAGATAGCCTGTGAGCAGCAAAATTGGTGTTTCTTTCATTCTTCAATTATCAGTAGTCAATTATCAATCCCTAATGTCAAATCCATTATGCATTATGAATTGTGCATTATTTAAAGTATCTCATCAAGCACGGCCTTGTAATTGCCTTGCATTATTATATGGTGGTTGCCTATTGGTTTGGTCAGGAAATACTTGGCGGCATCTTTGTCGTTGAGCTGAATTACTTGCTGGGTGCGGCACAGGTCGGGATTGCCCTGGTTCTCAACAAGTATGCCTTCTTCGGCGAAGTGTCGTCCAAGTCCTCCGCTCACCTTGAAAATGGTGACAGGGCCAGGCTTCATGAAGCCTCGTATGCCCACCCCGATTCCCGACTCAAAATGGGTGTCGAGTTCGTAGCTCTCAACCATGTCGAGAGGTATGGTGCAGTGGGCAAAGAGCATCTCGCCAGTCTCGGGGTTGATGCGGGCGGGATTGGCTTGGAAGCCGCTCTTGCCTGTAACGGCCTGTGCTATCTTCATCGACACCATGGCAGGCACATCGCCTTCGCAGCTTGCCACGATACCCTGAGCGTTGAATTTTGCTAACGCCACGCAACCTGTATTCTTGACAGCAGTCAAGAGGTCGAAGCAACGAATTGTGAAGCCTTGTAGGTCATAGCCTTCTACGATGAGTTTTAGCGCCACATATATGCGCTCGGCACCAGTCAGTGATTGACGTATATCCTCGTTAGGTGCTTTCTCTAGAAGGTCGCTCTCAATATCATTTGGTATGCGGTCGATTAGCATTAGCAGCTCGTCCATGTCGATGTTGACTATCTCAATGCCTAGCATGTCCTCAATAGTGCGGTATTTAGCTTGGCTGGCGATGAGCCAGTCACTGGGTTCGCCTATCACACCTAGCCGGCAGCCGTTTAGTGCTCGCATAGCCTTACCCACCTGCTGCAGGGTTGTTATGCGCCCTTTGATGTATTCATCCGAACCATGCAGAATCTCGCCTTTGAGTCCCTGCTGGCGCAAATAAGAAAGAATTTCCATCGATGCGGCAAGTGAGTTGCTCTTGCCCGATGTTAGTAGGTAGAATGGCTGCTTCGACTGGCGAAGCATGCGGGGAAGTTCGTTTTTGAAGATGCCCTCGGTGCCGCCAGTGCGCACATAAATCAGTTCAAGGTCATGACCACCATAGTCTTTAAAGTCACTAACCATCAGTTGATACTCGATGCCCAGACCTCCCAAAAACTCTTGGGTAACGGCATCTACAGCAGCCTCATCATGCAGCTGCGATGTGAGTGTATAAATTGCTGTTGTCATAGTAGTATGTTTTTTTTGATTCAATCCCCAAAATTAGCAATTTCCTTTAAATCCACCAAAACAATGTCATATTAATTCTGCATTATTATTCCGGTGAAAGTGCGACCGCTGTTGATGCCTAGGCGGCGTGCCGAGAAGTAGTGCTTATGCTCGCAACGGCTGCAATGGTCGGGCAGGGTGATGTTGCTTGGATCTACGCCTGCTTTTATAAGCAATTGGCGGTTGGCTTCTTGCAGATTAATATGGGCTTTGTCTGTTACATCGTTGCGTTTCATGATTAGCGAGATGTTGAAACCTGCTTGTTCAAACTCTTTCACCACTTCATCACCAACCTCAAAGCAATTTTGGCATATGCTCACGCCCAACGCCGCGACGATTTCGCTTGCTTTTGCCCCGAGTTTGCACATGACTTCAACTGTTTTTTTCGCTATGCATCCCACGGTGCCTCGCCATCCCGCATGTGCAATGGCAATGATGCCGATAGTAGGGTCGGCAAGGGCTATGGGTACGCAGTCGGCAGTGTTTACACCCATGCACACTCCTGGAAGGTTTGTAACCAGAGCATCAACACCCTCGATAGCTGAGTCTTGTTCTTCGATCGCAGCATCGAGGAAATCACTATCTATTATTTTTACATGGGTACTGTGTGTTTGTCGTGGCATTACAAGGTTGTCAAGGTCAATGTCTAACTGCTGGCACAGCTGCATGCGAGCATCGAGTACACGCAATGCATCGTCACCGGTATAGTCACACAGGTTCCACTGCGAGTAGGTATCGCTGGCAACCACCTCGCCGCGTTGTGTCTGAAACGCCATGTAGTGCTCGTTGCACCCTTTCAATATGAGTTTGTCAAGTATCATAATTTTTTAATCACACGGCAAGGATTTCCAGCTGCAAGCACTCTTGCCGGTATGTCGCTAGTAACTACGCTGCCAGCGCCAATTACTGCTCCTTCGCCTATTGTTACGCCTGGACACACGGTCACATTACCTCCCAACCACACGTTGTCACCCACTATGATTGGCAGTGACCATTGTTTGCCAGCATTACGGCTATCAGCATCGAGTGGGTGGCAAGGGGTATAGAACGAGCAGTTGGGACCAATGAAAACATGATTGCCAAAAGTCACTTTTGCTTCATCAAGGACCACCAGGTTGGTGTTTGCAAAAAAATCTTCGCCCACTTCGATATTGAAGCCATAGTCGCAAAAGAATGGCTGTATAACCTTCAGCCGCTCGCCTGTTTTTCCCAAGATGCGCTTTATCAGCGCTGTCTTCTCATCATGATTCGAAGGTCTTATGTTATTGTAGTCGCGGCACATCTCTTGTGTCTCTTGGAGGATGTCGAGTAGTTCGGTGTTGTCGCTTGCGTCATAGGGATTGCCACTCATCATTTTCTCCAATTCGCGCAGCTGAATTTCGTTGAATTGTCTCATGAATAAGTTGTTTGTTTTGAAAAAAATATCTGGAGCAACTAAAACTTTATCAGGAAAACTCCTGCTAACATGATCAGAATACCAGCAAATTGGGTCCATGAGATATGCTTCTTTGGTGCTCCGAGCCAGCCGTTACGTTCCATGAGGAGGCTGAGTAGGAGTTGACCAATTAGCAGTGCCATCATGAACACGCTCACGCCAATCAATGGTATGAGCCAGGCATTGCCATAGACTATGATTGCGCCCAGTATGCCTCCCATCCAAATCCACCAGGGAGCATCGGTAGTGAATGCTTTTCTCATCTTTATAACGCTGCCGTTGATGCAGCAGAAGATAATCATTATCACAGTGGCAATGGCAAAAAGCACTGTGGTGGCTTGGATTGCCGAACCAATTACCTGTCCTAGAGAGGCAAGAATCGCTCCAACCACAGCCGAGAGGCATCCAGATAGCACTGCGGCCAGTTGCCACATCACTTTTCTTAGTCCGCCATTCTCAACTTTGTTGTTGCTCTTAAGTCGAGGGATAATGACCACCATCGTTACGCCCACTATCAGCAGCACGGCACCAATGGCGCGTTGCCATCCCAATGGCATCACTCTTGCTCCAAACCACCCAAAATGGTCAATGCACAAGCTGAAGATCAACTGACTGAACATAGGAATCACCATTACTTGTAGTTGGCCTATTTCCTTGAAGAGATGAATGGCGATGGTAATGGTGATGAGTGGGATAATGCCAATGAACCAGCTCCACCATGGGGCGTCATGAAACGCTTGAGGCGAGGGCATTAGTGGAATAGATGCAATTAGTGCAACAATGATGAGCACTATAGTTGATACTGCAAAAGAGATAAGTGTCGACAATGCTGCCGAACTAACGAGCTGGCGCATGCGAGAGTTGGCTGCCGTTTGGATTGGGGAGCAAAAGCCCAACACAAGTGCTATGAGAGTGTAGATCATTCTTTATTAAAAAAGTTGTCTTAAAAATAATTTTGTCTTGGCAAAATTACAAAGAATAAAGGAATTATCATTATATTTGCGCAGGAATATAAACCAAATAATATCATTAAAATGAAAAAGACATTATTATTTCTTGCTGTTGCTCTCATGGTTGTGATGGCACAGGCACAGAGTAAAGTTTATTTCACACGTGACATCAGCCCTGAGGGCTTGGTGAAAATTTATAAGGCTCTCGGTGTTGAGGCTACTGGTCGCGTGGCAGTGAAAATTTCTACTGGCGAAGGTGGCAACAATCACTATCTCAAGCCCACTCTCATCCGCAATCTAGTCGATGAGGTGAATGGTACTATTGTGGAGTGTAATACAGCTTATGGAGGTTCGCGTCAGGACGTGAATAAGCATTGGCAAACCATTCACGAGCATGGCTTCGATTCAATCTTTGCCGTTGATATCATGGACGAGTATGACCAAATTCGCATTCCTATTCAAGACAAGAAGCATCTTAAATATGACATCGTGGGTGGTCATCTCGCCAACTATGATTTCATGATTAACCTTGCACACTTCAAGGGACATGCCATGGGCGGATTTGGCGGTGTGCTCAAGAATGCTAGCATTGGTGTCGCTTCTACAGCTGGTAAGGCCTATATACACAGTGCTGGCAAGACCGACGATGCCCAGCTCGCGTGGACTAAAGAATACATTGCAGCTGGTCCCACTCAGGACTTGTTCTTGGAGTCGATGGCAGCTGCTGCACAGGCTGTGCACAACTACATGGGCGGCCACGTTGTTTATATCGACGTGATGAATAACATGAGTGTTGACTGTGACTGCGACGGCACCCCCGATGCACCAATGCTTAAAGATATGGGCATTCTCGCCAGTCTCGATCCCGTAGCTGTCGATCAGGCGTGTCTCGACAAGGTGTTCAACTACAACGGCAAGCCAGGCGACGACAACAAGCCACTCATCGAGCGCATCAACCGTCAACACGGCACCTACATCACCGATTACGCCGAGTCTATTGGACTAGGTTCAAAGTCTTACATAATCATTGATATTGATAAATAAGCCTTAATGGTGGCTAAATAAAAAAGGTTCCTTCACTGAAATGAGGGAACCTTTTTTGATATTAAAACTTATAAGTAAGTCCTAAGTGGAAAGAATGCATCGGCTCTTTGTCGCCTTTAACTAAGGGTGTGCCATGCACCACAATATTTCGGCTACCACCATAGATGTCGAGATTACTATAGGTGTATCCCACCGAGAACTCCCATTGTTCCTCATATTCTAGCACTAACTCGGCTCTTGCATGCCAGTATAATGTCTTGGCGCCAGAGTTTTTAATATCTTCTTCGGAGTCAAATATCAAAACTCTTTCAGTAGAACCGTTGGCTTCATCTCCAAAGATATCCTCTTTTGTGAAAACCTCGAATTTGCTCACAGTTATGCTCTCGTTTGTTGGTATTGGAATTGTGATTCCCGGCGACAACCTGAGCGAGAGACCCATTTCATTCTTGCTGAGCATTATTGCTGGTGTGGTTAATTGCAAGCCGGCTTTAAATGCAAAACGGTAGGTGGCATCGCGATAATTATTGATTTCCCAGAGGTATTTTTTGCCTTCGTCTTCAACGAATTCGACATTGTTATTAATCTTATTGGAGAATGGAGTTAAGATTAAAAAACCTGCATTGGCGCCTATATAACGGAAAGGACGGTATTCGCCTGTAATCTCCACATCCAGTGAAGGGAATGTCGACGGACTCAAACGCAAACCGGCAGCCACTTTGCTATCGTTGCTGTAATCGATATCTATGGCCCTCGCACTAAATAGTGCCAATCCTAATAATATGCTGAATATTAATCTTTTCATTTGGTGTAAAAGTCAATAATTCTCTCTATTGTGCGGTTGCAAACGGCGCAGAAGACGGGAACCTTCAGTGTCTTCATCATGCAGTTGGGGGTAGGGCGATACACGCCTTTTAGCACGCACCCTGCACCTTCGTAAAGGCCTATGGTTTCGGTGTCGTAGTTCTTCTCATCTGCAGTGCTTATGATGGCTTTGCCACTAGGCATCAGGTCTTTCCATTTACTGCTGAAATCGGTAAGGGTAGTTATGTTGGGCGACCAGGGCTCCACATCAAGTGGAAAATCATTGGGTTCCTCGCCTTCATAGGCATATTCGTCAGCAAGCCCTGCAAATGAATGTCCAAACTCGTGCACGAGCACTTCGATGAAGAGTTTATGCTTGGTCATCAGCAGGTTTAGTGTGTTGTAGATGCCACCGCCACCATATCGGTCGGTATTTACCATCACAATGATGTGCTCATAGGGTGTACCGGCAATGGCATCATGCATCTGCTTGATGCGAAGTGTGGTAAGGTAGCGTGCCATGCCGAATGTGTCGAAACTTGACCCCATAGCAGTCTTGTGCCACACGCCTTCGCTCGGTATTGACGGACCGCAATCCTGCGACGGAGTGAGAACGGCAATCACGCGGAATCGGTCACGCAGGTGCTTATAGGGCTCAAAACCGAAGATTCCTTCCACACCTTTCTTGCAATCAACGAGATAGTCGTCCATCTGCTCTTGGGTATAGCCTTCGGCGACAAAGGCGATGTTGATGACCTTATCGGAACGTGCTGGCTCGTTTAGAACCACATATTCTGGCACATTCTCGCCTTCGCCTTTATGCACGATTGTGATGTCGGTAGGGTAGACCTTGTGCTCTATCGACGAAGTCACTTGCTGTCGGTGGTTATACAGGTTCACGGAGACAACCACCGAGTCGCGCGGCATGGGCAGCAGTTCCACGCACTCAAATGCCTTAGGCGATAACTTTGCGTTGTCAAGGTCGAGCCATTCCTGGAATAGGGTGCTGAACGTGTGGCTATAGATGAGTTCGCCAGTAGCAGCAAGTCGCATGTCGATTGTGGCGGCTCCGTGCACAGGGTAACTAGTTAGATTCTGTCGCTTCCCGTACCAGCCGGGCATACGGCTCATGCCGTCAACGGCTATAGACTGGCTCTTCAAGTTTCCGCTCAATATATAGTCGATTCTCAGCGTCGAGTCACTGAAATATTTCTCAAAGTTTTGCCCTTGCCCAGAAGTTGACCACAACAGCGTCAGCAATACCACCAAATATCTAAATAATATCCTCATCACTAATCACTTCTTACTTGCTACTTAGTTTTATTGTTCCATTCAGATAGCTCTTATTGCCTTTCACGCGAAGGGTGATGTCGCCAGGAGTCTCGCTAGCTTGAACCACAACCACAAGTTGGCCGTGGAATAGTTTCATCTGTGGCTTAGTCATCACTTGCAGCGAGGTGGCGTCGCCGTTGCACACACCACGGAAGGTGCCCGCGCCCTCAACTGTAAATTGTAGGTCATCGTCGGCATCGGGTAGCAAGGTGCCTTTCTTGTCGATAAGACTCACAGTGATAAATGCCAAGTCGTTGCCGTCGGCATTCAGCACACTGCGGTCAGCATCGAGTTGTAGACGTTTAGGCTTGCCTGCCGTCTTCACGCTCTTCTCGCCAGCCTTATTGCCGTTTTCGTCATAAACCACAACCTTAATCTCGCCTGGCTCATACACCACGTCACGCCAGCGCAGGCGATAACGGTCAAGGCGTGTGGTAGGGTCTTTTGTGATTTTGCCCTGACTCTTACCGTTGACAAAGAGCTCGGCACTAGGGTAGTCGGTGTAGCAATACACTGGTGTAACCTTGCCTTTGCGATCGGGCCATGTCCAGTGTGGTAGTAGGTGTATGGTGTGGCTATCTTTGTTCCAATGACTGCGATACAAGTAGTAACGGTCTTTAGGCAGACCGGCAAGGTCAACTATGCCATAGTAGCTGCTGCGTGAGGGCCAGTAGGCATCGTAAGGTGAGGGCTCACCAAGATAGTCGAAGCCTGTCCACACAAACTCGCCAATTGTCCAGTCGAAGTCGTCTTGCAAGCGCCAGTCATCGTCGGGAAGGTTACTCCACCAGGGATGGTCGAGATCATAGCTGTTGCATTGTCCATTCGGATACTCCTTTCCTATGCCACAAGTATCGGGGAAGAAATATTCGCCACGGCTGCTCACGGTCGAGGCTGTCTCGCTGCCAAGCACAAAGCCTTGAGGCAACTGCTTGATGCAGTCCTCATAGCGGTGTACGCGGTAGTTGAAACCTGGCACGTCGGCCTGCTGTGCAAAGCCGCACTTGATGTCGGCATCAGGGTTGTCCATGCCGCAGGTCACCATGCGGGTGGGGTCGAGTGTATGGCACCAGTGCACCAGGGCGGCATAGCGCTCAGCACCTTCTTCTTTCCACTGCTCTGGAATCTCGTTGCCCACACTCCACAGCACTATGCTGGGGTGGTTGCGATGGTTCATTATCAGGTTATATATGTCTTTCTTCCACCACTCGTCCCAGAAGCGGTTGTAGCCGTTCCTCACCTTCGGGTCTTTCCAGCAGTCGAAGCTCTCGGCCATCACCATCATGCCCAGACTGTCGCATAGCTCCATCTGCCATGTCGACGGCATGTTGTGCGACGTCCTGATAGCGTCGGCACCCATCTCTTTCATCATTTTGATTTGACGTGCCATGGCGGCCTTGTTGGCGGCTGAGCCAAGTGGACCAAGGTCATGATGCAGACACACACCCTTGAATTTGCGTGTCACTCCGTTGAGTTGGAAGCCGTTCTTTTTGTTAAATGCTACGGTGCGCACTCCCAGGTTATCCACGCGTTCATCCACCACTTCGTCGTTGAGCGCTGCAGTGGTGTGTATCTTATAAAGATATGGCGACTCGGGCGACCACAGATTTGCTTTGATAATCTTGAACTCCATGCGGCAGTTGCCGTCGGCGGCTATGCGTCTTTGGGTCTCGGCAACTATCTTGCCGTTACGGTCTATAATCTCCATGGTGATCACAGGATGATCGCCTATTACGCATCCGTTGAGCTTCGAATCTACGGCGACCAGCGCTGTGTCTTTCTCTATCTTTACGGTGCGAATGTTCATACCCCACGTGTCAAAGCCCACACGGCCGCTGGTGATGAGTTTCACGGGGCGGTACAGGCCAGCGCCGGGGTACCAGCGGCTGCTTTCTTCCACGTTATTCAGGTGAACCTCAAGTTCGCCTCTGTAAGAAGGGCCATTGATGTATGGCGTAATGTCAACCCTAAAGGCGTTATAGCCGTAGGCCCAGCGACCCACCTCTTTGCCGTCGAGATACACCACGGGCTCGCTCATTGCTCCGTCAAAGAGCAGCTCGGCGCGCTCGGTGCCCTCTGGAAGCACAAGCTGTGTCTTATAATATCCTTCGCCTATCCAGGGCAGTGCGCCTGAGCGGCCGCTGTGTTCGGTTTCGGTCTCCTCGCCGTTCTCCTTGATAGCGACCACCTGGAGGTCCCATTTCTTGTCAAACGGGCCGCTAATCGCCCAGTCGTGAGGAATCGTAACCTCTTGCCAGTTAGCCTTGTCACGGCTGAACTGCCAATTTTTGCTCAGCTCCTGTACTTTTGTCTCGCCTTTTGCGCCCAAAGCAGCCACTGCCACAAGCGCCCACACTATCATCCGTCTTACCATATCAGTATTTTGTTTTTTGGTTTATCTCTTTTGAACTCTTGGTTTATCTTCTGCAAAGATACAAAACAATTCCAAACTACAAAACCCTCATCCTAAAATTCCCCCTTAACACCTACTGTCTAAAAACCAGTCTCCAACGTCATTTTCATTAAATTTTTGTTCAATTTTAAGCGAAGCGCCCGTCCATTATCTAACGCAAAATATACCGAGCTTGCGAGGCTTTTCGACACCATAGGTGCAGCTTTGTGAGATTATTTCGCATCTAACGCAATTGTGCATTTTGCATTATACATTTGTGCATTGAAAAAACTCTTCCCTCTCCCTGATCTTTTAACCTAGCTCCCTTCACCCCCAATCCATTACCTTTGCACACACACGCACATAAAATAAAAACTATAAACTATGTACTTCCTCTTCCCTCTGTACTCTCCACTCTCCACTGTAAAACCACTTACAATTTATAACTTGCTACTTTTTACTTAATTTCGTCCCACCAACTACGAAATATTAAGTAACCCATTCTCTGGCACTTAACATCTAAAACAAATTTCACCAATTATGACTACAGACTCTCAACCCCCCCAAAAAAATATTTTTCAAAAGTGTTCCACTTTTTCCACTTCCCCAAAATTCCAACTTACAATCCGTAACCCATATTCCCGAGCTCAAACGAACTACCTCGCGCAGCCCTCTCTCCTCTTCCCTCTCACCTGAAAATGCATTATGCATTGAATAAAGCCGCATGGCTATGGCAACGCCATATTTTGAAAAAATATTACAATTGTTTTTAATTGTCTGCCCCCCACTTACATTTTAAAACCAGATTTTAGAGCCTCAGGCTCTCTAATTTCCACTCCGCAAGGAGTGGCAAAAGAAAATAATTGTTCTTAATAACCCCAAGCCGTATGGCTATGATTACGCCATATTTAGAAAAATTATTACAATTGTTTTTCATTGTCTGATAAAACCACTAACTTTGCAATATGAAAAAGATACAAAAAACTAACGCCGCACGGCTCCTAGATAAGGCAAAAGTGCCCTACGAACTTGTGGCCTATGAGGTTGACGAGAGCGACCTCTCGGCAGGGCACCTCGCTGCCACTATCGGTGAGGATATCAATCAGGTGTTCAAGACATTAGTTCTCTTCGGCGAGAAGACTAAACACTTTGTGTGCGTCATTCCTGGCGACCATGAGGTGGACCTAAAAAAAGCTGCAAAGTTAAGTGGCAACAAAAAGGTCGACCTCATCGCCATGAAAGACCTCCTTGCTACCACAGGTTACATACGCGGCGGATGTTCACCCATTGGCATGAAGAAACCATTTCCCACCTTCATCCACGAGACCTGCATGCAGTTTGACCACATCTTCGTCAGCGCTGGCGTACGGGGCCTCCAGTTCAAAATAGCACCGCAGGATTTGGTAAACGTTGCTCATGCCACTGTCTGCAACCTAATAAAAGAAACTGATGATTGATTATGGCACACAAGAATAGAATAGGCAACTTGTTCAGCCTCACCTCGTTTGGTGAGTCACACGGACCCGCAGTCGGAGGTGTCATCGATGGCATGCCGGCTGGCATCACCATCGACATGGAACAGCTGCAGCGTGAAATGGCGCGTCGACGTCCCGGACAGGGTGGAACAACTTCGTCTCGCAACGAGTCCGACGAGGTAGAAATCCTATCTGGCATCATCGATGGCATGACGCTGGGAACACCCATCGGTTTCATCATTCGTAACCGTGACCAGCGCTCCGCCGACTATGACCACCTCAAGGACGTCTATCGGCCATCGCACGCCGACTATACCTATCAAGCCAAGTACGGCATCCGCGATCATCGCGGTGGCGGACGAGCCTCGGCACGTGAGACAGCTGCTCGTGTGGTAGCTGGCGCCTTGGCCAAACAAGCCCTCTCAAAACTAGGTATCACCATCATTGCGAGTCAAGTGAGTCCAGGAAACTCCCCCTCTAAGATAGAGGGGGGCGGTGGGAGTATGACCCATTCCAAGGTGAGTCAAGTGAGTCCACCGATTCCAGTGATTCCAGAAAACTCCTCCTCTAAGATAGAGGAGGTGCCCGAAGGGTGGAGGAGTATGATAACCCCAGAGTGTATGGACGAGGCTAGTCACCCGAGCCAATGTACCGAACACGATAACCCATGTGAAAAAGCTGCCGATGGTGATACCTACGGCGGTGTTGTGAATTGTGTTCTAAAAGGTGTGCCGGCAGGGCTTGGCGAACCGGTTTTCGGCAAACTTTCGGCTCAGCTCGCCGAGGCGATGATGAGCATCCCGGCGGCAAAGGGTTTTGAGATAGGACTGGGATTTGATTTCGTGAATCATCGTGGCAGTGAGGTGCTTGACAAGTTCGTTTTGAAAGACGGCAAAATTACTACCGAGACGAATTTTTCGGGTGGTATACAAGGTGGCATCAGCAATGGCAGCGACATTACTTTCAACGTGGCTTTTAAACCTGTTGCGACTCTGATGCAACCAGTTGAAGGTGTAGATGGTCAAGGAAATACAGTTACAATTGAGCCGCGTGGACGTCACGACTCTTGCGTAGTGACTCGTGCCATTCCCATAGTTGAGGCGATGGCAGCTATCGTCATCCTCGACAATGTGCTAATCAACAGAGCCTCAAGGCTGTAATGGCACGTCTGGCATATAGCGATTTTCTGCGACAGCTCTACGGCACCCGTGTTCAAAAGCTGAACGTTAACGCTGGGCTCACATGTCCGAACCGCGACGGTTCGCTGGGGTGGGGTGGTTGCACCTATTGTAACAACGCCTCGTTCACCCCAGCCTTTAGCCGCTCTACGGCATCAGTCACTCAGCAACTTCTCGACGCTAAACAGTTCTATGCAGGGAAATATGCCTCAATGAAATATCTGGCTTATTTCCAGAGCTTTACTAGCACTTATGCACAAGTGGAAAAATTATGCTCGCTCTACTCCGAGGCGCTTTCTGTGCCCGATGTTGTAGGCCTTGTGATCTCCACGCGTCCTGACTGCCTGAGTGATGAGATTCTAGACTTAATCTGCAGCATCGACAGGCACCATCGCGTGATTGTCGAAATAGGAGTGGAAACGTCTCATAATCGCACTCTTGCGCTTATAAACCGCTGTCATTCATGGCAATGCGCTGAAGATGCCATCACACGGTTCGCCAGCCGTGGCATCCACGTGGGAGCGCATCTTATCCTAGGCTTGCCAGGGGAGAGCGAGGATGACATGATGGCAACTGTCGATGCTATAGCTCAGTTGCCAATTAGCACCGTCAAGTTCCATCAGCTGCAGGTGCTGCGTGGCACTTCGCTTGCTCAGCAGTGGGAGAGTGGTGATCTCAATATAATCAACTGGACACCACAGCAATACGCTTCTTTCTGCCATCGCATAATCAGCTCCCTACCAGAGCGCATCGTCGTCGAACGAATGGTCTCGACTGCACCACCGGCTCTGCTACTACACCCAAAATGGAATCTCAAACCAGCAAAATTTCGTGAAATCTTTCAAAATATTTTGTAAAAAAATGGCCTAAACCTTGCACAACCGAAAAAAAAGTACTAATTTTGCAGTCGCTAAATAAAAATCGGGGTATTAGCTCATCCGGTAGAGCGCAACACTGGCAGTGTTGAGGTGAGCAGTTCGAGTCTGCTATACTCCACAACCCAAAAACTTAACGAGCTGAGTATCAACAAATACTTGGCTCGTTTTTTTGTATTTTTACGGCCTTTTTTACCAGTTCTTTACCAATTTAACATTTTTTTATTACCAAATTTGGACATGGAAAAAAATGACGTAAACACCTCTAAATCATGCTACTTTTACCTACTTAACAACGAGCGAAAAACATCACAAATTGTTTTTTTCTGCGTTGTAAATGGTTTGCAATTTAAGCGTTCTTTGAAAATCAAGGTTGAAACAAGGTGTTGGGACTTCGCATCTCAGCAGGCTAAAGTGAAGAAATCCTATAACCCAAGAACAAGGGACAACAACCTGAAAGTCAATATGGTAATTGAAGATTTTAAGTCTGCATTTTCCGACTTTTGCGTGTATGTTGACAAGGAAAATCCCAAACCAGAAAAACTCTTCTCAACACTCTCTGAATTCTTAAATATGATGGAAAAAAAAGAAAACAAGAAAATTGAGAAGAAGGGAAAAAATCAACTTGATTTGATTACAAGAATTAAAAGGTATGTGCGAGACAGGAAAGACCTTTCCCTTAGCACAAAACTGAACTATGGCCGCGCTATAAAAGCGTTTGCTGCCTTCCTTGATGCGCGTAAGAAGAAAATTACGTCGTTTAGCCAAATTGACACCGAGTTGTTCATAGAGATGGGCCGATGGATGCTGAATAATTACACGAGGCATAATGGCGGTGGTCTCTATCAGGTGGCAACTTTGAACGATTTCTTGAAGTTCAATTGCAGCTTGGTGCGAGCTGCTGCGGTTGATCTTGGCGAACTAAAACATTCAGAGGCTCAGAAGATCAGTTATATCTCACTGAAAAACAAAGCTTCAGATGATGATATCGCACTGACCGATGAGGAGGTTATGATGCTTTACCATCACAACTGTGATAACTCTGAAGATGAATTGATTAAAGATGTGTTCGTGCTTGAGTGTGTAACTGGGCAGCGCATCAGCGACACAGTGAAACTGGACGATTGTATTGAGCAAGTTAATGGCGTTTACATCGTGAAACTTTTGAGTAAGAAGACCAGTGAACTTATAGTCTTCGATCTTATCTTTGATGTGGCTCTGAAAATTCTTCAGAAATATGATTTCACAGTACCCAGTCTAGGGAAGGATGATCATGCAACGAAAGACAAAATCAACCACAACATCAAGCAGATAGCAAAGGATGCTGGGATTTCGGGACAGGAACTGAAGGTTTACCATTATGCTGGTAACGATAAACCTACCACTGTAAAGGTTGACCGATGGAAATGTGTCACCAGCCACACTGGCCGACGTACATTTGTTACTGCTTTAGCTCTTCGCGGTTGGACTTACGAGAAGATTGGCAAGTACACAGGTCAAAGGAATCCCAAGACTGTTATGCATTACGACAAGTCAAAGGGTAACCCTGCAATGATGGCGCAGTATAATGCTACCGATCAGCAATTCCGCTTGCAAATGATTGGCAGCGCCGTGAACATGAATCATGGATACATGGTGTCGCCATACTCGCAGCCGGGTTTAGGCACAATTCCACCACAACCTGTTATGCCTCCTCAGCCTCAAGTATTGCCTTTTCAGCAGTTCTATGGTCCACAAGTATGCCCACCTAATGGGATGCCTCAAACTACATGGAAACAGCAGGCTATCGAAGTAAAGGCTGTTGAAGCGCAAGATGTGGATGACACTAAGCCTAAGCAGCTCAATTCTGGTGGTAAAGGAATGATCGACCTCATCAGGTTCGTTGACGAAAAGCTTAATAACTTCATGAATCCCATGAGCATTGTCAGTGAAGCGAAGTCGTTCATCGCCACCAACACCATCGACATGTCGTGGTGTTCCCCAACTCAGGGCGGAATGACCTTTGACTTTTACCGTCCTAAACTACAGCGCCTATTCCCTGAAAACAGCGCTGAGATAGAACAAATTCTCACCATGCTAATAGCATGATGGTTAATTGATATGGTACTCATGCAATATGGGAAATCTATATCGTGATAGTAGTCGCAAGTGTAACGTTAATTGTTGCACTAGCGGCTATTTTTTTGTTTTTTAATGTTGTTGCCAAAAATCTCAATTATTATTCTTGTTATACTGTTGCTTGAATTTTGATTTTTACTAATTTTGCAATAATAAAAGTCGATTATGGAAGACAATAAGATTATAATATACCAAACCGAAGACGGACAAACACAAATTGATGTACGCCTTGAGAATGACACTGTTTGGCTCACTCAGGCTCAAATGGCTGAGTTGTTTCAGAAAACACCACAAAACATTACTATGCACATTAGAAATGCTTTTAAAGAAGGTGAATTGGACGAACAAGCAACTTGTAAGGAATTCTTACAAGTTCAAACTGAGGGAGAACGTGTGGTTAGACGAAAAGTGAAGTTTTATGATTTGGATGTGATTATCTCTGTTGGCTATCGTATTAAGAGCCAGCGAGGTACTGCTTTTCGTATCTGGGCGCGAAATGTGCTCAAAGACTATCTTATAAAAGGATATGCCATAAATGAGCAACTTCGTCATGAGCAATTGAGTGAGCTAAGACAACTGGTGGGAATGCTCGGACGAACTATTCAAAGCCAACCATTATTGTCAACCGATGAAAGCCAGGCTCTGTTTGATGTGGTTACTGATTATACCTACGCTCTCGACATGCTTGATAATTATGACTATCAGCGCTTGTCTATTGAGAAGACCACACAGGAAGAACGTTTTCATGCTACCTACGAGAACGCCATGAGAGAGATTAATGCCCTGCGAGAAAAATTTGGTGGAAGCACTCTCTTTGGCAACGAGAAAGACGACTCATTCCATAGTAGTATTGGCCAGATGTATCAGACGTTTGGTGGCGAAGAACTCTATCCAAGTGTCGAAGAGAAGGCCGCAATGTTACTGTATCTCGTGACCAAGAACCATTCATTCAGCGATGGCAACAAGCGCATAGCAGCCACTTTGTTCCTGTGGTTCCTAAACAATAATGGCATCCTTTACAATAAAGACGGCTCAAAACGCATAGCCGACAACACCCTCGTAGCCCTCACGCTAATGATTGCCGAGAGCAGAACTGAGGAAAAAGACGTGATGGTGAAGGTGGTCGTGAATTTAATTAACCAGAACAACTAATAATATATTTACAATGGCAGCGAAAGAAAATGTGACTATGGAATTCAGACCAATGCGCCGAGTGCGCCAGCAGCTTACTAATGAGGCCTGCGAAGAAATATTGAGAAATGCCACATCGGGCACGCTGGCAGTGCTTGGCGACGGTGGTTATCCCTATGCTGTGCCCTTGAGCTTCGTCTATGCTGATGGAATCATCTATTTCCACAGCGCTAAGAGTGGTCACAAAATTGATGCAATCAACAATCACGACAAGGCATCATTTTGCGTCATTGCCAAGGACGAGATTCATGGTGAGGAGTATACGACCTACTTCCGCAGCGTTATAGCCTTCGGACGAATAACAATTGTCTCCTCTCCTGACGAGAAACTTGAAGGAGCAAAGCTCTTAGGCCGCAAATACAATCCAGGCGATGAAGCAGGCCTCACTCACGAACTCGAGAAAGGCCTCGCCCACATGGAACTACTGCGCTTCGATATAGAGCACCTCACAGGCAAACAAGCTATCGAGCTACTTTAGAGCACAAAACAATAATCATCAAGCGGTTGGTTAACCTTTTAATAGGTTGATTAACCGCATTTATTTTGTCTCCTCTTTACAAGCAAGAGTATCTAACAAGAGAGGTAGCTATGCATCAACGAGGGTTAGAGTTAGTTTGGTCTTGAGTTTCTTAACAATGTCGTTGATGATGGCCATGTTCTTTCCATCGTTTCGAGTGAGAAGTTTGGCTCTTATGTCATCAACTCCTTCTTTTTTGCAGAACTCCATAATGCTGAATCCTACTGAACCATTTTCTTCTACCAGTGACTTAATTTTGTCATAGGCGAGCATCATTTTAATATATTCCTTGAGATTGTTACGAGATACGTTCAAGAACTTTATAGTCCTCCAGAATGATATCTGCACTCCCGCCTCATTGAAATCTTTAGCCCATTTCATTTCGAGATAAGCATAATATAATAAACTTGCTCCTAATGTGGCAATTGCTGTTTCTCGTGACTTGCCTGCAATAGAACCATAGTGAATCTTTTCAAGCTCTTTTTTGAGATCGGGCCAGATAATCTCCTCAATCTTTACACCTATGCTCTCTTCGGGGCACTCCTCGATATTTCGAAGCCATGAACCATTTTTTCTGCCTACCCCTGATGATTTTTTCACTGTGGCCTCAGCAGGATGTTGCGATTCGTCTTGTGGTGGATTCACCTTTTCAAGAAACTCCTTGGCATAACGTACTCTCAAGTCTTGTTCTCCAAATTCTTCAGTCCATTGGGTTATCTGGCTTTCAATATCAACCTGCTGGGCTTCGACTAAAAAATGAATATAACCTCTATAATAGTACCTCTCTTGAAGACTGGCATAGTATTTATCTCCCTTGTCAAACAGGCGTTGCAACTTCTCACGCTCGGCTGTAGTGTAGGTTGACTCGTAGCAGAAATAAAGGAAATACTGCGACAGCAGAACGGTCTCATCATTTGCTACAGAAGAGTTGATGTTGTTACGTTTCAGTCCGCTCTGAATAGGTTGAGTGTGCCTTTCAAGAGCTTCTTTAGTTGAATCTTCTTCGCCAGTCTCATAGGCATAATCCATGAGTGTAGTAATCTCGAGGTCGGTTTGAAGTAATTTGCAAATCCTCAACATGTCGCCAATCTCGTGGTTATGTTCAAAGCATAGACTAGTAAAAGCATCGCAGTCGTTTTCTACAACAGCATGGTCGAATGCAGCTTGATTATCAACAAATGAGAGAATGGTGTTCCGGAAATCAGAAGGCAGGAACCTTAAAATTTCAAAAGCATATTTAGCCGATGTGATGTTGAAGTCAACAGTAAAGTTCTTGATATATGTCCTAATGTAATCGCGGTCGAATATAAGCATGTGGAAGAAATTGAGCATATAGAGAGGCTTTACTATTTCATTAAAATAGCATTCCTGGATGTCTTGATTGGTGAATGACTGGCTATTGTCGGTATCATAGATTTCATGCCAAGACTCAATTTTTGCCTTAATGCTCTTAGGGAACGATCTTTCCAGATATTCGTCTTCGTGAGCTATATCCTGTTTTATGCCCTTCAAAATTTCTTCGGCTGTTCTCATGTTATTGTGCTAATTACGATGGTTGTATGATTTGATGGCTCAAAGGTACAAATTACAGACGATTTTCTAAGCATATTTATGACAGAAATTAGATTCTGTCAAAATTCAACATTCCCGTCAAAGAAAAACTATCCAATATAATGGGCTGATATCCTGCTGTTTGCAAAAAAGATGATTTTTTTCTTGACAAGAATTCAACGTAGCCTGTCAAAAGCCTCCATTTCTCCCTATTAGTGAAAGCCGACGCGACGTTGCTGAGGCATAAAAATTTAAAGAAATGAAAACTAAAGAATTTATAACTCACGCCGGATGCGTGATGACAGAAAACCGACAGAGTGCGGGCCTGGAGTTGAATCCAGCTCTCGTAAAGTTAGAAATGTTGAACAAATGCTCAGCAAACCTAACAAGCTTGCAGGAGTACTACAATGAGAACTTGGCGGATTTCGAAAACAGCGTAATCTCTCCTGAAGAGATTGAGATTATTCAAGAGGCCTTCTTCGAGAAACTCATGGCTTTAGAGGAACTTAATCCGCTCAAAGAGGATGTTGAGCAAGCGTATGATGTGAAAGATACAGCGCCATTCTCCTACATGGGTATGAAGTCCCTGAAAGAGGTTGAGTTGGCCGACGATTTGGTCCCAGGATATGGTGATGGAGTTAAGCAAGTGTTGCCATTTAGTTTCACCAAGTCTTCACTTGAGAAGATTAGTGTTCCTGACTGCTGCGATTTCATTGGCGCTTACGCCTTTGCTGGCACTCACCTCAAAGAAATTGACCTAACACCTGTTAATCGCACTGGCTTAATCGTTCAGCAGGGAGCGTTCATGGACTGCAAGTTTCTTGTGAGTGTTCTTGGAATGCATGATCTGGACATTGACCGACGTGAGTTTGAAGGATGCATCTCATTGGCCGAGATAGAAGTCTCAGATGATCTTTTCAAAATCAGCAATCGAGCATTCAAGGAATGTAAGTCGCTAACACACTTCGTGTTCCCCGAGTCTCTTCTTGAATTGGACGATGAAGCATTTGCAGGTTGCTCGAAACTTGAACGAGTGAGATTCTTAGGCAGTTCTCTAGAGATGTTTGGCAACGATGTTTTTACCGGTTGTCCAATAAAGGAAATTATCGTTCCCGAAGGCTGTCGAGATTTTTATGAGTTTTTTTTACCAAGCAGCTTGGTATCAATGATTGTTGAAGATGTTGATTTTTAATTATACTAACATGACTAAGAAAAAGAATTTTGGCATTGACTCGGTCAAGGACCTTGTTAATGCACTCATGGAGCCGACGATACAGGCACAAGTGAGAACAATCGTTTTGCTCGCAGCAGCAACTTGTGTGGCGAAACTAGTTAAGAACATCTTAAAACATCAAGATTATGGCACTGTTTGGAATTCCTAAAGATCTCAAGGATTTGATGAATAGCAAAAAACCAGGAGTAGGTCTTTTACTTCTTGCAGGTAGCGCCTTAATATTTCATGGCACTAAGGCGGTATGTAGGTCATTGGGCGACTATTTCGAAGAGAAGGCTAAAAGAAAGACCAACAAAATGCAGGCTGATAGAATGACTGAGTTTGAGAACCTCAAATTTGAACATCGTAAGGCTGAGCGTGCTGAGAAGGAGGAGTATGCAAGGCGTAGACGTCAAGAGTCTAAATCAAGCCAGGAGACAACCATGACTCCTGAGGAAGTTTATACTCCCAAAGGACGGTCACTCGGTGAGCAAATCAAAGAATGTGTTGCTGAGTTGAGATGCTTGGTGGATGGAATGATCGAGTTAGGCGGTTTCTTTATTCTGCTTGGCATGGAGAAAATTGGCAAGTCAACATTCCTGATGCAATTGGCGTTAGCGATAGCAAATGGAGCAAACTTCGAATTCCTTCCTCAGGATGAGCAGAATACCCATTCTCCAATGAAAGTGCTCTATATCGACCTTGAGATGAAGATAAGAGAGCTAAAAAAGCGCTTGAAAAACATAGCTATTCCAACCAATTTGCTATGGGAGTCAGAAATAAACAATCCTGGTTCTCTCATTAGTTATATCCGAGAGAATATTAAAGGCTGCACCGAATGCGTAGTTATTCTTGACAATCTGAAGTATATAGCGGGAAAATCCACCAATCACAATGAGGTGTTTTGTATCTTCAAAGCACTCCAGGATCTTCAAAAAGAGTTGAGTCATGAAGGAATAACACTTACAATAATTGTGGCAAACCACACTGTAAAGGGGTATAATAAATACAGACCCATCTCTGCTTCTGATGCAGCCAGCTCGGCCGGGATTTCACAATTCTCAACTGGAGTAATTGCGCTTGCTCCTGCTAAAGATGGTATGACCATGATTAAGAAGGTAACTTCACGTAATTTTCCAAACGACGATACCGTGTTGGTTGTCAAGATGGTTAAAGAGCCCTATCAACACTTCAAGTACGTGAAGACCTGTAGCGAGGCAGAGGCTCTGCCAATCGCACCTAAGGCTTGCAAGGAGTCCAGTATGGTAGAAGGCGACTGCTGCGAAGAAATGGACAACCCAACAGAACAGAAAATCTACAACGCTTTTGCTGAGCGAGGCTTAGATGAGCAAAGTATAGCTGATGTTCTGAAACTTGATGAAGGAGGTCAGATGGTCAAGCTTAATGAACTAGGTGTTACGCAAGAAAAGATTGGCGAAATCTATGACTGCAGCAGTAGAACTGTCATCAGAAAGATCAAAGAATGGAAGATGGCTAATGGCATTGTTAAACGGCCCAAAAAAGTCAGCTGAACAAGCAAATTAGCAGAAGGCCCAGGCGTGTTGTCTCAAGTGCCACTTGCAAAGCCTAAGTGTCCACCTGAAGAAAGAGCGTAATAAAGCATGAAAGGAGGAGCTGGAATTCATTTGAGTCCCGGCTTCTCTATTTTTGCCCCATGAAAGCGTTGAAACCAATTGTTAGTGTACCCGTAATATTAATCAAAAACTAGCCAGGAATCTAAAATCCTGTTGAATTCTTATTAGTGTATGTTTATAAAGACAAAGACATTATGAAGAATTTAAAAAAGCTACTATTTGTAGGTGTTTGCACCTCCTTAAGGTGCATTAAAGATTTTTGTTTTTATGGCTAAAGAAATCATTATTCAAGGAAAGAATTGTAGGCATTATTATGCCGGAAGAATTTGGGTCTCAAAAGACGGGACATTGGCGGCCCAAGCAGGAAGAAATGATTATGATTACAAAATTCTTGCTATTCAAGAAAACGATAACGGGAAATTTGTAACAAACATTTTCGGTATTAAGGTTTCAATAGCTTATGCCGTGATGAAATGTTTCGGAAGGCCAGAGCCTAATGATGGAAAACGACATGTGATAAGGCACAAGGATGGCGACTTGAGAAACTGTGAGTCGAGCAATCTTGAATGGATAGTAGAACCCTACCATCACAACAGTGCACCGTCAATTGACCTGACATATAAAGGTATAACTTTTACAGTTCATAAGAGTGGTGAAGTCTTTTTCAACAATCAGGTCTTAACTGTTTGTGACTATATCTTTGACGCTCGTCAGGGTCTCAATGTGTGTGTAGAGCCATATATCACACTTGCAAGTAGTAATGGTGACATCAGCTTGAGGCTTGATTCAATTATGGCATCTGCAGGCTACGTCAATGGCGACAATACAGTGCTGAAATATCCCGAGATTTTACACCGAGACAATGACTGGAAGAACTTTGCCAGCGATAATCTCGAGTGGGTGGAAATTCTGGATCGTAGGTTCAGTGATTATAAGCTGCAGAAGCAAGCCGATAGGCATAAACGCAATGTTGAGATAAACCCTGGAAAGACCCTCCCTGTAGATATGTAATTCCTACAATACCACCACTTAATTATCTAAATCATCGCCCATTATGTTCAAAGGTGTGATATCTGCGGCATAATGGGTGGTGGCAGCTGGCGGCAAAAGCCAAAGGTTGCCATTTTTTTTCTCAATTGTAATAGTGTATCAAAATTGCCGTTATTCTCATTCTACTATAATATATAGAGGAGTAAAAGTGTATCAAAATTGCCCGTTTTTCTCATTCTACTATAATAGTAGTAGTTGTTACCGACAACTAACTAACGCTTTTGAAAAATAAACCCAGGAGAATATCTTTTAAGAGATATTCCCCTGGTTATTAAATTAAGCCAAAACTACGTTGTTGTTCATTGCTTAGACTGTTAAGCATAGGGTCGCTGTAACGTTTTTCTGTATTAAACGGATTGTAATTCAATTTTGGAAGATTGAACTGAATTGTATTGTAATTCGGCATCTTTGTTGCCTCGATCAGATCCATTGGCTCATCGTCACATGTTAAATACTTTTGTTGCCAATTAGCTATAGTACTATGCCCCAACTCCAAGCCATTGTTTTTCATGATTTCTTGATTCTTTCTCAATGACAAGGTTGAATCATAAAGCGACTTGAAGATTTCTATTTTCTCTTGTTTGTTTTTTCTATTCAGTTCAAGCCTTTCGCTTTTGGTGATTCCTTTGTTTGGCACGGTTTTGATGTTCTTGTCCTTGCAATATCTATAGAGTGTTGCCAGTGGGATGTCTAATTCTTTAGAGTTTTCAATAGTTGACTTGCTTGTGTCGTAAACCATGTCTATTTTGCTGTAATTAATTTCTTTGCGGATGGTATTTACACAACTCTGGTTTCTGCAATCAGGATGAATGATATATTTTGGTCTGTTTTGCTTCCAAAATTTCAACTCGTAACTACAATATTCTCTTAATTGTTCGTCTGTTAATGACATCGCTTTGGAAACTCTTCGCATGATAGTATCAAGAGTAATAACATAGTCGCTGTTGTCGGTAAACCTTTCACGGTCAACATACAGGTTGAAGAGTAAAGTGTTCTGGTCGATATTAGGATACATCAGGCGCCTCAAACAAGCATGTTTAAACAATGTCCTACGTCGTCTTTGACCGTCAACAAGTTTTTCTCTGTACCACCATAACTGCAAATAATTATCGTCGGTCAACTGATACATTCCATCAATCCAATCGGCCTTTTCAGTACGATAAACATATTTATACTTCAAGGAGTAATAATGCATGAATTTTTCGTAGCTCATGCTGTCCATATCGCGAAGCATGTTCTGGTCAAAAGTGATAGTATCGTCCTCTTCAAGAGTGGTGTCGTCATCATCTATAACATTGTCATAGCTCGGCATTATTTGTTGGAAATCGCTTGCTGAGTAGACTATACCACTATAATAACATTCATTGTTGCCGAAAACGCCATTCATGTATTGGCTGATTCTTGTGCCGCAGTCATCTTCCATGAGTTCGCCAGTGTCGTTGACAATGGACTCATGTATGTTTTTTGAGATATGTATTAAAGTATCCTTGTCAAGAATTGTGTCAAAAACGTAAACCAGCCTGAACCTCCTAGACACTTTCCCTTTTTTCTCTTGCTTGTCGGAGTAAGACATATATACGCAGCTTGGTTTTATCGTCAGTGTGTTCAAATAGTCTTCTATCGAAGCGAATCGAGTATAGTCTATATCAACAAAGACCGTTTGTGAACCATGGAAGAACCTGTCGCTCTTGAATTCCAGCTTCATGTATCCAGCATTTTTCCCCTTTTCGTACAGAGGTTTTGTTTTGTACTTAATGCCTTTGGAGGTTTCAAACCAGTATTCAGTATCATAATTAAAATTAAACAGATTACAGAATGCGTGTCCCGTGGTTGCGAGTTTTAAAAATTCATCAATTGTAACCTCTTTCCAATAAAAAGCCATTTTCTCTTTGCCTATAGCTTTTGCACCCTTGGTACTCAAACATGCACTTGCATCGGTTTTCTTCTCATATCCTTCTCGACTAATGAAAGTCCAGAATTTGAAATTTTCATCAATTCTCATAGTAAGCAAATGATTATTCGTTAATTAATGATTATGTCATTGGGAGCGTAAGATGTTACAATGAGCATCTGTCCATCCCTCAATGCCTTGTTGAACTTAGAGTGTCCAATTTCCTTTTTTGCCTGTTTCCTGTTCGTGTATACTTTACCAGTAGGCAGGTGTTTTATAAGATTTCTCATATAAGCTTATTTTTAAATTTAATTATCTATTTATAGGGATTTAAGGCCTTATCGAGCGCATTTTTACAAGCTCTTGATTATTCGCTTCCGCTGATTATAGACTATTTTTTTGTGCTATTTTCAGCGGAAACTTGATAAAATGCATGCATTTTCGCTAATTATAGACACTTTTTTGTGGTATTTTCAGCGGGAATATGATAAAAATTACATTTTTCCGCTGGTTATAGAATTTTATTTACTATCTTTGCATCGAAAATAATAAAGACCATATTCTATGATAATAGGACGCGAAAAAGAACGACGTGAATTGCTGAGTCTCCTTGAAAAAGAAGAGTCTCAATTTTGTGCTGTCTATGGAAGACGACGTGTAGGCAAAACATATCTCATCCGTGAGACTTTTAATTACCAGTTCTGCTTCCAGCATACTGGAGTGGCCAAAGGTACGCTAAAACAACAATTGACTGCATTTCGAAACTCTCTGGTGGCGGCTGGTATGACGTGTGCAATACCAAAAACATGGATAGATGCCTTCGAACTGCTAAAAAAACTCATCAGTAATGCTCCAGTAGGAAAAAAGGTTCTTTTTATCGATGAACTTCCTTGGATGGATACGCCCAAAGGAAATTTGATTGGCGCCTTGGAAAACTTCTGGAATGGATGGGCAACAGCACGTCGAGAGAAAGACATCGTGCTGATAGTTTGCGGTAGTGCCACATCATGGATTAGCAAGAAACTCCTAAAAGACAAGGGCGGTCTTCGTGGAAGACTTACCAATCGAATTAAGCTCGCGCCATTTACTCTTCGTGAGTGTGAACTCTTTGCAAAGGGCGCCAACCTTGCTTTGGGCAGGAAAGATATCTTGGAACTATACATGATTCTTGGTGGCATCCCCTACTATTGGAGTTTCCTTAATAAAGGGTTGAGTGTAGCACAGAATGTTGATCAATTGTTTTTTTCTGAGACGGCACAATTACGAGATGAGTTTGAGGCTCTTTATTCCACTCTTTTCAAGCGTCCAGCGAATTACCTCAAGGTCATAGAGTGTTTATGCAATGGCAGGAAGTCTGGCATGACAAGGGAAGAAATATTGAACGAAAGCAAATTATCTGATGGCGGCACTTTTTCCACCATATTGGAGGAACTGGAGGAGAGCGGGTTCATTCGCCGCTTTACTTCAGCCGATACTGCAGAGACTAATGCATTATATCAATTGATTGATAATTACACTCTTTTCCATTATCTCTGCATCAAGAAAAATGCATATAGCGATGAGCATTATTGGTCAAACACTTTCATATCCACAGCACATAACACATGGAGAGGGTTTGCTTTTGAGCGTGTATGTCTCCAGCACATACCTCAGATTAAAGCTGCCCTTGGCATCGCTGGTGTTCAGACAAACGTGTGTTCATGGACTGCTCGTGGAACCGACAAGCGACGAGGAGCACAAATAGACTTGGTGATGCAGCGTGCAGACGGTTTTACTGACATCTGCGAAATGAAGCATTCCGTTAACTTATTTACTATAGACAAAGATTATGCAAATGACCTGCATAATAAACTTGTTGCATACCAAGAATTGTCAAAAGACAAACGCACTCTTCACCTTGTCATGATTACAACGTATGGTGTAGTACATAACAGTAACTATAATATTATACAAAATGAGGTGACTATGGACGACCTGTTTGCCCTATAGGTGAGATAGTGGGAAATAATAGTCCACGAGTTTTTATTACTTCATATTAAAGAAATAATACCTACCTTTGCCTTCGATATAAAAATCAACAAATGGAAATTTGTGTAATATGACAACAATACGATTTCTCTTCTCACTCGTGACGACGTTGGTGCTGACAGTCACTCCGTCATGGGCATGTACCAACCTTATCGTTGGTAAGGCAGCCTCTGCAGATGGCTCCGTGATTTGTTCATACAATTGTGATGGCTACGGTTTCGCTGGCTCACTGTCACGCACGCCAGGCGGCAGGCATGAGAAAGACGAGAAGATAGCCGTCCGTGAATGGGGTATGGGGGCCGTGAGGGGCTATATTCCCCAAGTGGAATACACCTATGATGTCATAGGCTTTATTAACGAGAAGCAGGTAAGCATCGTGGAAACCACATTTGATGGTCGCCTGGAGTTGCAGAACTCCGAAGGTTTGCTCGACTATTTCACCATGATGCATCTAGGACTGGAGCGTGCCGCTACGGCACGTGAGGCCATCACCATCATGACCGACCTCGTGCAGATGTATGGTTACTGCAGCACAGGAGAGACTATCACAGTGTGTGACAAAAACGAGGCTTGGATTCTCGAGATTATAGGCAAGGGCCCTGGGGTGAAAGGTGCCGTGTGGGTAGCCGTTCGCATACCTGACGACTGCATTTGTGCCCATGCCAACCTTTCCCGTATACAACAGTTCCCGTTGAATGATCCCAAGAACTGCTTGTATTCAAAGGACGTGATTTCCTTTGCACGTGAGAAAGGCTATTTTAGTGGCAAGGATGCTGACTTCAGTTTCCGCGATGCCTATTGTCCTATCTCTTTCTCAGCAGTGCGATATGCCGATGCGCGTGTGTGGAGTTTTTTCCGTCACCACTACGACCATTCCGAGATGGACAAATACCTGCCCTACATCAACGGCCAGCATGACATTTGCGACCACCTGCCGCTCTACATCAAGCCCGACAGGAAGTTATCGGTACGTGACATCATGAATGACATGCGCGACCACTATGAGGGCACTCCGCTTGACATGACCGCTGACATGAGTGCGGGACCTTGGAGTTCACCTTACCGCCCGCTGCCTATGAATTGGGAAGTCAAAGGAAAGAACTATTTCCGTGAGCGTGCTATCGGTACCCCGCAGTCGGGTTTCACGCTGGTATCACAACTGCGCAACTGGCTGCCCGATGATGTGGGAGGCATTATGTATTTTAACTGCGACGATGCCAACATGATAGCCTACGTGCCTGTGTATTGCTGCGTGAATGACGTGCCCGAAGCATTCCGCCGTGAAAACAATGTGAGTAACGAGTTCAGCGAACACAGTGCTTTCTGGGTAAATAATGTGGTGGCCAACATGATCTATCCGCGCTACAGTGTCATGATAGGCGACCTGCGTGAGGCGCAGCAGGAGTTGGAGGACTTCTACGCTGCCGATCAGGCGCAGGTTTTGAAAGATATTGAGCCTCTCACCAAGCGTGATCGCGTGACCTACCTTACAGGCAAGAGTGCTGCTTACACTGCCCAGATGATGCAGCGTTGGGAAAAACTTTTCCGCCTCATTGTCGTGAAGCATAACGACCAGATTATGAAGCCTTCTGAGAATGGTGTCGTCGTTCCAGGACGTTACACTACACCTGGCTATGATCAGCAGTTCCGTGAACAGATCAGCAAAGACACTGACACCCGCTATCTGATGCCTGAAAGTTCTGGAGATATCAAATCCCTATAAGTGTGATTTGAGTAGAATATGATCTGTCACTGCGGTCATATACCAGTTGTCCCCGACTAAATCAAAACACTAATTATCAACGATTGATGAATAATAAATCTCAGAACAAGCGCAGGTAGAGAAATTTTCTATATATTTGCCGCCCATATCCAACAACCAAAATCAGACAAATGAAAGAAGAATGCTTGATATGCAAGGCTCCTTTGGAGTATCTCGAATCCGATGAACACATGGAGTGCGCTATCTGCCACAAGAAAGAGAACAGCAAAACGAGGTGCGTTAATGGGCACTATGTGTGCAACGAATGTCATACAAAAGGCATGGATTCCATCATTGGACTCTGTATCGGAGAGTCATCAAGTAACCCGATTGAAATCATCAACAAGATGATGGCTTTGCCTTTCTGTCATATGCACGGCCCAGAGCATCATGTCATGGTGGGATGCGCTTTGCTGACTGCCTATAAGAATGCTGGAGGACAGATTGAACTCCAAGCTGCACTTACTGAGATGATGAATCGAGGAAAGAGTGTACCTGGGGGTGCTTGCGGTTTTTGGGGTGCTTGTGGTGCTGGTATAAGTTCCGGAATGTTTATTTCGATAATCTCGAAATCCACACCTTTAGCGCAAGAGCCATTCGCCCTGTCACACAAGATGACCGCCAAGTCTTTAGGAGAGATTGGCGCTATCGGTGGCCCTCGATGCTGCAAACGTGATTCATACATTTCAATTCTTTCAGCAATTGATTTTGTGAAGGAAAACTTTGGAATAGAGATGGAGAAGCCTGAGATTGTGTGCAACTATTCTAGTAAAAACAATCAGTGTATTGGTAAGCGTTGCCCTTTCTCAAAAGCAAATCATTAACCAGCAGCGTCTTTTGAAAGCATAAGTGATTGGTTTACATTTGTATTGTAAATCAATCGCTTTTTTTATGATACATACAATTAACGGTCAACAGGTCGCGCTGAAGAAGGACGCATAGATAAAAAAAGAAAAGCGACATCATAATCGCTTCTCTTGTTGATGGTTTAGAAGTAGTTGAAGTTACCTCTTTCCCACCAGTTTAATCGTTTGACTACTTTGATACATTTGGCTTTGGGAAATTTTCTCTTAGCCTTGAAATAAGCGGTTAATTTGTTGACGCTCTCGATATACACCTTCTTGTCATCTACCTTAACAATCCAAATGCTGGGTGTCGGGACAGTTGGTGTTGGAATGCTTACAATGATAAGCCATTCCACTAACTTTTGAATCAATTTTTGTTTCATTTTATATGATGCGGTTTTTGATGATTTCTTGTTGAGCCTGTAAACAGAGTCCTGACACACCTTGCCTTTGTGTAGAAACCGGAGATAGGCTACATATTTTTCATTATTTTCAATAGTTTGAAATATATTGAACGTTCGTTTAATATTATTCAAGAAAGACGAGACACCCAATATATGCTTGAATATCTCGTCTTTACACAAATTTCTGAGCCTGTGACAATGCCGAGTGCCTGAGAATTTGATTATCACAGTAATCAGTATTCTCACAGAAGATGATTAGCTATAGAAATCAGGTTCTATGCCAAATAAGTCTCGTTCATGAAGCAGGTCTTGTAGAATTGGTTGTCGGCAGGAATAGTGATTTTCCTGAAAACAACAGACCAAAAGCCGTTTTTGATCTCACTCGTTGTAGGTCTCTCATCAAGCAGAAGAGAGACAATACTTGGGTGAATCGGGTAGCAGTATTTGAGAGCCCGCTCCCTTGAACTTCTCGATAGGCTGCACCAGTATTTGATGGTGAGCTTCTTGTTTTTATTCTTGGTTGCCATTGTCGTTGAGTTTGTATTTGCGTTGTACATACTCGAGCAACAAAGACTTGATTGCTCTAGCTTTATCGCTCTTAGAATAAAGGAAGTAGTCAGTTTGAGGGTTTCCATAGCGATCCTCATAGTGAACGAATCCACGATAGTCTCCATAAGAGAAGAACTTGTCGTAAGTTTCGATAGAGTCGGTGTCGGTATTGGCATATTGTACATAAAGGCTGACGTAAAGTTTTCCCTTTATCAGTTCCACGCCATTGAATGTGCTATCCCAGTTGTTCCCGGTCTTGAACTTTGCTGAAACAAGGAGTCGCTTGTCTCTCGATTTGTAGAAGTTTGTTCCCTCCTCCTTGATGATGCGTGTTACAGTCTCTGGCAAGATTGCCAACAGTTCTTGATCGCTAAGCCCCTTAATGATTCTTAACTTCTTTCCGGGTGCATAGCGTTTGAAAATTTCGATGTTGATGTTCATAATAATTTGATTTTAAATGAATGGTAAATAAATTTCGTCTTTGTGCTCCTCCAGTGCTTGGGCAAGGATTACTGCAGCCTTGTGTGCGCCCTGGTTTCGCAAGTCAATAAATCGGTTTGAATCATCGGCCAAGAATTTGATACAGGCGATGATGAGTCTCATAAAGCTTTGTTCTAGCGTCTTGTGAAACGAAGGAATTGCTGCTGTGAATCGGTCGGGATTGAAGCCATAGTCGTTCAATGCACTCTCAAGTTGTTTTGCCGCTTGATATTCGCGGCTTTGTTGAATGTTGTCAGTTTTCATAATCTTTTGATTTCCAATATTCAATGTCTTGTTTTGCCATCTCGTAGGTCATCTCTAGCTCTTGAAGATTAGCTTGAGGATAGTAGTCTTTGAAAGCACCACAAATTTCATCAAAACTCAAATCGGGATGATTAGTCAAGAGGTTATACACGTCATCATAGTAGAAGTCATATAAGTCATCATAAAAACCAGTGTCCCAGGTATACTCATATTGATGTGGATAGACTTCTTTACAATTCTCAATGATATGCTCCACAAAATGCAGGCAGTTGAGCAGGTCTGACTTTACAGTATATTCCCTTGAAGTATGCGGCTCGTAATATCCGCAACTGATGTTGCAGCACGACACCTCAATACCTCGCTCTTTTAAAGTAAGAACGTCGGTCATCATTCCCATCTCCTGTTGGTACCCGTAGTTCTCAAAACCTGTCGCAGCTATGAACTCCTTGCTGCAAAGCTCTGTTCCACCAATATGAGTGATGAAATCATCTGAACCTCGACGGTCACATTGTAATATATAGCGACAGTCGGTGAAAAAACTCAGGTCGCATTTCGAGCTGCCAATGCAGCCCACCTCTTCACTCACGAATAAAGCCACCTTGATGTTGTCGTATTTCTTAAGACACACAAGCGATAGCCATATGCCTGATTTGTCGTCGGCACCAATTCCTATGAAATCCTTGGCCCCAGAAGACCATCCAAACAGAATATCTTTGGTTTCTATTACTTCGAAGTCTTTTGGCTTTTTGCCATGAACCTCATCCATGTGCGCCACAAGACAGGGATATGTATCTTCATTGCCTTTGGTGACGAATATGTTTCCAATTTTGTCAATTTTGATTCTTGCTTCCTTCACGTTGGTCTTAATCCAATATACAATGAAGCGAATCATTTTTTTCTCTCTTCCACTATGACTGTGGATCGAGTACAATTTTTTCAGTAATTCCATGTCGTTACACAACTATTAAAGCCTCCTCCTCAACGGTCTCAAGGATTTGGCTGGTTTCACGTTCTCTCTCCTCTTTATATCTCTGCTCAGCCTTCTCTTGGCAAGACTGGCAGCAATAGTGTCTGTTGGTGATGCTGCTGTAATGCAGCTCATCTGCATAGTAGTCGGGTGACAGCATACGCTCCTTGCATTCAGGGCAAGTAGTCAAGTCGTCCTCTGAGTGGTAGTATTCGTTGTTGAAATAAACAAAATCCTCGAGACAATCGGCGTCACAGGTGATAGTGTCGCCGTGAAAATAGACATCCACTATCTCATAGGCATCGCGATCTTGATAATCAGCGTAGAACATTTCTTCTTCATCGTCGTCACACTCGGCGTTTTCCAAACTGCCGCAAGTGGTGTCAAGAACATAGTCAAAATGCTTGTTTGCGTGATTATATGCTTTCTTCTCACTCATGTTAAAGTAGCGAAAGCTGTCTTGATAAGACAGTGCAGACTCCCATCCTAGGTCGCACTTTATCTCAAATCTCTTGTCGCATAATGATTCTCCGTTTACACCGACAAAGGCCCTTACATCTGAACATCCAGCACCAATCTGCTTAAAACCATCGATTTTTATCTTGTCGGTTTTCTTTAGCTGCTCTATCAGCACACGCTTAAGGATGTCTTTCCCGTCAACAGAGTATTGTCGCTCGGCAAGCACATATTTGTTGCCTTCATCATCATAGACATCGGTGAATATCACACAACGTGCTATCACCAATCCTTCTTTATCGGTAAGATAAGCCGCTTTGGCTGAGACAGAATCCTCATAGAAGCTGTAAAAGCCCTTATCTTCCATGCATGAACCGAAATCATCGGCGCAATCATCAGAGCTGTAGATGCGTTTGAAGTTATCATCCACATGAAGGGTGAATTCTGGCAGAGTGCCACTCATGTATATCTCCCAGTCGGCGGCGAACTCCTCACATAGCCATGTAGTCACCTGCTGGGGCAAAGCCTGCCCTAAAGTGGTTTCACCTATGATTTTAGCGAAAAACCTTCCGGCTCTCATTTTGAAAATGCCATTATTGTTACTATGGTTCACATATCTCACATAGCTGCAACTGCCGTCTTCAGGAATTCCATTGTACTCATCGGTACTGTAAATGTTGCTGCGGAATGTTGTCTTGTTGAGCTCGACTTTGTATCTCATTCCTTGCTCGACACCCAAGTAAGCCATAGTGTCGATTAAAGTTTTTTTTAACTCAACCATGCTCTTGATAGCGAGAAGGTCCCAGTTGTTATTCTCGCGGCACCACGACCATAATGGTTTATGTTTCAGTAATGCCAATAGAATTCGATTACGGCGTGATTTTACACCGTTACCATGCTCTTGAACTCCGAAAAGCTCTTGGAATTCTTGAGCGTTTGAAAATGATTTTATTCTGTACATTGTTCTTGTCTTTAAAATGTTGATAAATAGTTTGTTCAAATGAAAAAGGAGGGCACCACGCAAGTGTGATGTCCTCCTCTTCGGCGAACGGGTGAGGTTGTTGTTCCTCTGGTTTCGTTCAGATAGTGATCAATAGGCTGCTCCCCACGGTTGATGTCCTCATGTAGGAGTTGTAATCAAGCTCCGGGTAGTCGCTCTTGAATCGGTTTAGGTCAAAGCTGGAGCGCGTAGATGGAAGTTTTCGTGTCAGTTTCATCGTCTCGGTGCTCCACGTCCTTGCTTGTGTTGCCTCCATCCTTTCAAGGATAGAAGCCTTCAGCTCGTTCAGCCGCTCCTCAGCATCTTTCTTGGTTTGCATGATGTGGCGAATCTCGTCTTCCTGCTCTGCGATGTCGGCTGGAATCTTGGTGAAAGGATTCTCAAATTGTTCCCCTGCCAAATCAGTGTCGAGCAGTTTCTTGCAGACCTCACTTGGGATGCGGTCCACTTCAATCAGGTTTGCGATGTGATCTATGCTCCCGTCTGCTTTGATTTTGTCTCGCAGGTGGATGATGTAGAGGTTGCCCACATTCGCATTCGGGTTCTGTAATTCAAAGAGGTACGCATAGATGGAAAGTTGCCATCGTGCCTTCTCTTGCTTGTCGGCGGTCATCTTGCCAAAGGTTTTGATGTCCGCCAGAGCAAAGGTGTCAGAAGATAGTCTGAATACCTTATCGATGTTGCTTGCCCACTTCTCTCCATCAGTAACACAGTACTCTGAGCGTTCATGGGTCAGTGCATTATTGTGGCAGATATCAATGTAGTCAGCCACTTCTTGCGTTCCGTCGTTGGTCCAGGAACTGTCGAATTGCTCGATGCTCGTGTGGACCGAAGTGCCGTAGAGTGCCGCCTGTTCAATCATTTCGGCGGGTACTCCATCAAATTCGTTGGGAAACAGCTGTCGGTGCAGCATGTCGGTAATGCCACTTAGATATTTCCCGTTCAGTTCGTAGGTGTGAGCTTCTCGATTGAAGATTACACCTGAGTCGTTCAGTTTCATAGTCTTTTCTTGTTTAGAAAGTGATTACACGAAGCGCTCGCTTGCGCTCCGAAAACAAGTTTTTAATCTCTAGATTTGCCTCGACCTCGTTTCTGTGCTGCTCATAAAGGTCTATTAGTTGATCGATATCGGTGCATTCTTTCAGTGCTTTCTCAATAGCGGCATAACGAGGGTCTGATGCTGGCGCCGCAGCGGCTCGAGGTGTTGTTCTGCGTTGCACTGTCTTTCTCTGCTGTGTTTGCTGATGGTAAGAATCTGTATCAGCATCTTTAGCATCATCTATCATGAACAATGCTCCAAGGCAGTATTTGCGACAATAAGAACTTGCCGCTCCAGTGATCTGGGCGCTGTCCATTCCCGTTTTTTGTTGTGAATGTTCAGCTTCAGCGGTTGTGCTTAAGCTCACGCCTTTCTCGTTGAAGAAAGTCAGAGTCGTTTTTACAAAAGTGCGGCCTCCATGCTCGACTACCTCGTCAGCGAAACGGATTCCACAATGCTGTTCGGCCAATAACGGCTTTAATGCGGCCAAGATTGACTCAAGGCTACGATAGTGAAATTTCCCAAAGGAATTGAATTGGTCTTTGGGTACGGTCAAATTTTGCTGAATGTAAATCAGCGATTTTAAAAGATCTTCCATGTTGTTGAAAATTAAAATGTTAGTAAAAGGGGGTGTTATCAAATGAAAAAGAGGAGGCCATCACGTTAATAGTGATAACCCCCTCTTCGGGAGCAATTGAGGTTTTCGTGCCTCGTTGCTTCGTAGTTGTTGTCGTTTCTCAGTTCAGGAACCAGGAATAGTCGGTATTGATGCCTTCTATCGTCTGTTGCAGTCCTAAACAAAAGTCGGTGCAATTTTGGTTACGCTCAAGCCATTTATCCAAATACGTTAGCTTTGCAGCCTCGTTCAATAGCTGGAGCATCTGCCATAAGGAAATCATGTCGGTGTCAGGCTCCTTCCTGAAATTGGGATTGTCGACATAGCCTCTCACGGCAGCGTTAACAAGTGAATCGCCCAGTATGATGTCGGGCAATTCTAGTTCTGATTTGATGCTGGTCGGCAGGGCCTGGTAAAGACGTAGCCGTCCAATCACCTTGCAGAATTGCTCTTCGGAGATCATGGTGTTGCCCAGGTTCTCCAGCAGTTGCAGATTCTCTTCCTTCTTGGGTGCGAATCCGCTGAAAAGTTGTGTGGCCTTATCCTTGATGTCGGATGAGGTCATACAGTCGGTGTTCCCTGTAAATCCATCGCAAGATAAACAGAGATTGGTGCAAACTTTGACGGTCCATCCCACGAAAAACTTGAATTTCATTGGGGATTGCCGTCCAAATAGTTTGTCTTCGTTGTAAGCTCTCACGCCACCGATACATAGGTGTACCGGCTGGCCATTGATGTTGCGAGTAAGACCTTCAACGTGGGCAATAAATCCCATGCGCTGGAAATATACAGTTTTCTCGCTTTCTTTCAATTCGCTTGCTTTCTTGTGCAGAGCCGAGGGGACACGCCCATTAATTTGATGCGAGACTCGGATGTCTGCGGGTGTAAGTGGTCCAAAAACATTTTCTCCTGCCTCCAACACGCTGTTAATAAAGCTCTGATGGCTTATACTTAAACTGTTGTCGGCAAATGTTGGTACGATTGATTTCTCCGAGAGCTCCGCCAGTGTAATGGGCAGAGTATTGCTCTCGATAAAATGAGTTTCTGGCAGGTCGGTTACCGTACCTGCCGGTCGATTTGGCATCATCACAGTTGGTTGATTGACGATGCTCAGTTGTTCGGTTGTTTCCATTTTTTCTTGTTTCTTAAATGGTTAGTTGTTTAAGGCGGTGGTCTGGATTTAAATTTGTTCCAAGCCTTCGCCAGTTTGCTGTAGTTCTTCAATAAAGCGGCAACACAGTCGGCTACCGCAATAATTAGTTCGATGATATTCTCTCCTCCTTTGCTAGACTTTGGTGTCGTTTCTGGTGGAGTCATCGGTTTGTTTTTCTTGCTTCTTGTTTTGGCAGTATGCTTTTATTCTATCATGGAGTTCGAATCCCATGTTAAGAATCAATAGCACTGCTCCAATAATGTTGATTGTTCTAATTGTTTTTGTCATTCTCTCTCTTGTTGTTATCGTTAATAATAATGTTATATAATTCTCTCATGTATAAGGGTATGACGGGCTATTCAATTTAGCTCAAAGGGACAAAAAAGAAGGCGGAGCCCTATCTCTTCGATAAGGTTCCGCTGCTTCTTCCGAGCTTTCCAAGTCAAGTGCCAGCGTCTTAAGGCAAGCGACCCCAACAAGGATACAAGCGCTCTGTGATGGTGGTGCTTGGATGACTCTTCGCCACCTAAGTCCGTTCCATCAAAATATATACAATATATCTTTAGATGTGTTTATAGCTAACCCTCCGCTGGTCTATAATACCCAGCAGTCTAAAGGTTAGCAAATATTTATTCATTTATAAGGTTTTCAAGGGATTTCAGGTGTCATTGCTCGATGGGGGTTACATGTGTGAGTTTTTTGTTAAATACTAAATAATTTCAGCTGACACCCTTAGTCCTTTTTGTGACATAGTGACACAGTGACACAGAAAAAATATTATATGAAATCGATTTTTTTGACTTGAATACTATATGTTTTATAATTATGTGACATGTCACTTTTTATGCCTAACCAGCTAATTATTAACCATCTATATTGTGACATTGAATGTGACATATATGGTTGATGTCACACTGCCAATTGTGACATTTGCATTTTGATGTCACAGTGATAAACTTGAGTCAAAAATTAGTTTTTGTTTCCCCTTTTTGTTTTAATTATTAAACTAACGCCCATCTTGCTTAGGGCATTGGTTAAACTCCGGAAAGCGTCTTTACGTCTGCGCTCTCTTGGACACACCAGTAGCAAGTCTTGTAGGCTTGTCTCGATAATGAATCCGCTTTGCATTGGGTGTCCGTCGAAGAATGCATCTTCAAGCCGTCTTAAATCACCAGCTATATCATGCTTGTTCCTCGAGCTTTTGTTATTCTCGCTCGAAATATCGCATGAGGTTTGCGGCGATGCACTCTCAACCTCTAGTTTTACAACATCAGCAGCAGGTCGAGTGCTTTTATCCTGCCGTTTTGGTTGTGGCTCAAATCTCATAGTAGAGAAAAGACCCTGAAGAAGTAGTTGAATCATAAAATCATTTTAAATATCTCATACGGTAGGTTTGTTTTAAACTTCATCTTGAAGATCTGACATGCCCTCTCGTTTCATTTGAACCATTATCTTCAAGTGGTCGGCAAGGCATTTTATGCCATCGACAACAATATCGGATGTAATGAGAAATCCGATGTTGTCTAGTTGACCTATAGGTGTCTTAAAACTGAGATAAGCCCAGTTCTTATCATCCTCATCTAGAGTGATGTCATATTCAATAGAGTTATTCATTACAGTTTATTCTTTTTAGTTCTTCATCAATCTTGCCCTTACTGCTTCAGGTTCAATATGGATCTCAACAGAATCGCCTCAACGTTAGAAGTGCCCCGTCGCATAAAATTGCCAGGAATCCATCTTCGTTGTACCATGCATTTCCGATTCTCTCAATGTCCTCTTTTTTTACGTCTATATTCATGATTTAGAACAGCATAGGTTTTTCTACATTTGTCGAGTAGGCTTTCAAAAAAGACCTCCTCCATATATTCCTTATTTCCATTCCAGGAGCAGAACTGTTCGACTCTTTCATCCTGCGTCATTTTGTCAAAGTCTTTGTGAGTTGCCTTAAAATCCGCAACCATTTTCTGTATCTGGTCGATGATACTGTCAAACGAATACATGATGGACAGTTCGCTATATAATTCCAGTATCTTAGAGTAAGTGTCATCCAAGTCTTTTTCATCAATATAATAGGGGCTACTTCTATAGGTACAGCCATTGATGGTAGACACAAGTAAAAAATTGAATTCCAAAGGATTGATATTGGATAGACAATCCTTTTTCCCTAGATATAAATCCAACTCATCTTTTGATATCAAGCCAGCTTCATACTGAAGAATGAAATGACACATAAAATTTGCGACATTCATCAAGAAAGCATCTTCACCAAGCGACCAAAGCATGCCTGGTTCGTCTTTATGGCTACGAATATCGTTAATGACATCATCTTCATTATCAAACACCTTAATTACTCTAATTTTCTCTTTTTCTTTCGACATAAGCATTAAAATTTAAATTAATTAATAATTCTCCATTAATAAGGATTGATCGCCATCTTGAACCACCTTTTTCATCTTTTCGTCAAGAATATGGCTTTAATTCGGTTGGCAACGCATTTTTATCACTTCTGGGAGATGAAAGGTATCGTTTGTGTAATTAACAGTTTTACTTGAATTTATGAAAATATGTAAAACTATAGCATTCATGGGCATTTATACATAATATTAATATAGGGGAATTTAAGGAATATTAACTATGACGTGGATTATTATTGGTCGGTTTTGAGTAATTTTGCATCGATTATGGAGTAATTCCATTTTTATGACATGTTATTTTCTGTGAAACAACTGATTTTCACAGAGATAACACTAAGTGAAATGTTCGACATCTATTTATGGTGACATTTTTACTGAAGCGTTTTTTAAAAGGATATGATTTTTTCCTATTTAAATTCGCAAAACACATTTTAAATGCTGATATTCAGGCGATTTGATGTCGTTTGATGTCCTGAAGGAATATACAACTTTCAAAATTGCCCACAGTTTCTGGTGGGAAAATACTCCAAGCACATGAAGATAGCAGTAGCAGGAACTGGATACGTCGGTTTGAGTATCGCGACTTTGCTGGCGCAGCATAACGAAGTGGTTGCCGTCGACGTCATCCCCGAAAAGGTTGACAAAATCAACAACCATATCTCGCCGATCCAGGACGATTTTATTGAGCAGTATCTTGCTGAGAAACCACTTAAACTTACCGCCACACTTGATGCCGAAAAGGCCTACAGTGAGGCGGATTTTGTTGTGATAGCCACACCCACGAACTACGATCCAGTAAACAACTACTTCGACACACGCCATGTGGAAGAGGTGATTAAGCTGGTAATGAAGGTGAACACTGATGCTATTATGGTGATAAAGTCAACGATACCGGTTGGTTACACTGAGAGCGTCCGACGCAAAACAGGAAGTGATAACATCCTATTTGCGCCGGAATTTCTTCGTGAAACTAAGGCGCTTTATGATAACCTTTACCCAAGCCGTATTATCGTTGGCCGTCCTGAGGGCGACGAGCGACTTGATAAGGCTGCTCACCAGTTCGCCGAACTCCTTCAGCAAGGTGCTATCAAGCCCGACATCGATACTTTATACATGGGCCTTACTGAGGCCGAGGCTGTGAAGCTCTTCGCAAATACTTACCTTGCCCTTCGAGTGAGCTATTTCAACGAACTTGACACTTATGCCGAGATGAAAGGCCTCGATACTCAGTCAATAATCAATGGCGTCTGTCTTGATCCTCGCATCGGTTCTCACTATAACAACCCATCTTTCGGTTATGGCGGCTACTGCCTTCCCAAAGATACCAAGCAGCTGCTTGCCAACTATGCTGATGTTCCTGAGAACCTTATTGAAGCCATTGTTGAGAGCAACCGCACGAGAAAAGACTTTATCGCCGACCGTGTCCTCCGCATGGCAGGATACTATGACTACTACCACCGCGGTGACTACAGCCGAGATGAGGAGAAAGAGTGCATCATAGGCGTTTACCGCTTGACAATGAAAAGCGGCAGCGACAATTTCCGTCAGTCCTCGATCCAGGGCGTGATGAAACGCATCAAAGCCAAAGGCGCTAAAGTCATCATCTACGAGCCTACCCTCGAAGACGGCTCCACCTTCTTCGGCAGCAAAGTAATAAACGACTTAGAGCAATTTAAATCTTTAAGCCAAGTGATATTAGCGAATCGTTTCGACCAAAATCTTGCAGATGTGCAAGATAAAGTATATTCAAGAGATTTGTTTAAGAGAGACTAGTTCATGTTTGAAGAAACTCAGCAACAAGAAACTCGTTCTTCCGTAAATAAGCGCATAGCAAAGAACACCATTGCATTATATGGTCGCATGGTGTTTGCTATGTTTGTTAGTCTCTACACTTCAAGAGTTGTTCTTCAAACTCTTGGAGTTGAGGATTTTGGTACTTATGGTGTTGTGGGCAGTATTGTTGTGTTATTTGCATTTGTCAATAGCACTCTTGTTGGTTCTATTCAGCGTTTTTTAAATTTTGAGATTGGTAAGAATAATCCTTTAGGAGTTACAAAAGTTTTCTCAAACGGATTTCATGTTCAAGTCATATTTGCGGTAATAATCATAGTATTAGGAGAGACAATAGGTCTTTACTACCTAAATAACTTTATGAAAATCCCCGAAGGGAGAATGTATGCAGCAAATTGGGTATATCAATTTGCAATATTAACCACTGTTTTGAGGATAATTCGTTCACCCTTTACTGCCAGTCTGATTGCATATGAACGAATGACAGTTTTTGCAGTTGTCGGCGTTATTAATGTGTGTTTGAAATTATTGATTGTATATATGTTGCTCATTTCGCCTTTTGATAGGCTGATTACTTATGCTGCTTTAGGAGCATGCGTTTCAGCTGGAATGACAATGTTCTATATTCACTACAATAATACTCATTTCAAATATTGTCGTATTCAACGGGGTGTTGAAAAGCCGTTGCTTAAACAAATGCTTTCATTCTCTGGGTGGAGCATATTTGGTAGTGCCTCATTATTGGCTACATTCCAGGGTGTTGACTTGATAATTAACTATTTCCATGGGGTCGCTGTCAATGCAGCTCTTACTATTGCAAATCAAGTCTATGGGGCTGCTTATAGTCTTACAAGTAATTTTCAAACCGCTTTCAACCCGCAAATAACAAAGACTTATGCAAAAGGAGATATGAAAGAATTGTTTGATCTTATATGTCGGACAACTCGTTACAGTTTCTTCCTAGTTATTATTTGTGCTCTTCCTCTGTTTTTTGAATGTGGTGGTTTGTTATCATTTTGGCTTGGCACAGTTCCTAATTATGCAAAAGAGTTTTGCGATTTTATGGTTTTGATATGTGTTGTTGACGCTTTATCTGGTCCATTATGGATGAGTGTTTACGCAACTGGAAAAATTAAAAAATATCAAATTATTATAAGTAGCATTCTTTTTCTTAATTTCCCTATTACTGCAATATGTATGTACGCTGGAATGTCACCAGTTTGGGCGCTAGTAATTAGATTTCTAGTTACTATTGGAGGCTATTTATATAGACTTTTCTATTTAATTACGAAAATGGATTTGTCAATAAAGTATTATATTGGTTCTGTTGTTAAGCCATGTGGTATTGTATTTATATTAGCTGTTTTGATTGTCTCAGGACTACACTACAGTGTGCATCTACATACTGTGCCAATGACTATTATTCTTGTTATTATTACTTGCACAGTAATTCTTACAATTGGATTGAATAAAAATGAACGTCTTGCATTAAAAAAAGCGATTGTTAAAAAATTTTCTAAATAAGATTCGTTAGATGTCAAATTTATTTAAAATATTATACATTGAGATTCGTTTCCGCATTAAATATTGGAGTTCTAAATCCAACTTATCTATATATGATAAATTACGTGGAAAAAAGAAATGTTTTGTTTTTCTAGCGGCTGATTATGGAAATTTGGGAGATGTAGCCATAACATTTGCTCAAGAAAAATTCCTTAAAGATCAATTCCCAGATTATGAGATTGTCGATGTTCCAATAAGTTGTACTTTATCCCATTTAAAATCTTTAAGACAGATATGTGCACCTGAAGACATTGTCACAGTAGTTGGTGGCGGAAACATGAGTGATCTTTATTTTGACATTGAATTGTTAAGACAATTGGTAGTCAAGGTCTTTCCTAACAATCGTGTAATTCTTTTTCCACAGACTATGTTTTTTAGCAATTCCATAGGTGGTAAATATTTGCGAAGAAAAGCTGGAAAGATTTACTCAAAACATATAAATCTCACAATTACAGCAAGAGAACGTTGGTCTTATGAAGCCATGAAGATAATGTTACCTAGCTGCAAATTACTTCCAGATATTGTCATGACTCTTGATGAAAGAGAGCCTTTTATAGATAGGAAAGGCGTCACATTGTGTTTACGTGACGATGCAGAGTCTGATTTGTCATTGGAATTCAAAGAAAAACTCAAGAATATTGTGTCAAATAACTATCATGTTGTTAACTATGACACACATATAGGTCGAGGTGGATTGTCGCTTATAGAGCGTGAGAAAGAACTAAATAAAATATGGGCACAATTTCGTTCAAGCGAATGGGTTATAACTGACAGGTTACATGGAATGATATTCTGCTTCATTACTGGTACTCCTTGTATAGTTCTTCCAAACAACAATTATAAGATTGAAGGTTGTTATAGTTGGATAAAAGAGTGTGGATATATTCATTTCTTTGATGAAATGAACGTGATCAAAATAGCTGCGTTACTACAAAAAAAAGATAGAAATAACAACTTTGAGACTGCACATGATAAGATTAAAATACGTATTGAAGAAATTTTAAGATAATGAAAAAGAAGAAAATTTTATTTTTTCATTTCGATCTACAAGGTGGCGGTGCTGAGAAAGTACTTATAAATTTACTTCGCAACCTAAATCCAGAAAAATATGATATAACATTAAAAGTAATCTTTGGTGTTGGACCCAATGTGAAAAATATTCCTGAATTTGTGCATTACGAGAAGGTTTTTAACCGTTTGGTTAGAGGCTTTACTATTGTGATGAAAGCATTTGGCGGAAAATTTTGGTATCGTCTTTTTGTTCGTGGGAAATATGATATAGAGATTGCATATCTAGAGACCTCACCTACTCGCATAATTGGAGGCAGCACTAACAAGAATAGTAAAAAATTGGCATGGGTTCACACCACTTTAAATGACAATTATCCTTATTCTAAGTCTTTTAAAAACCACAAAGAGGCGATTGACTGTTATAATTGTTATGATAAAATCTTATTTGTATCTCAAGGAACACTTGATTCGTTTATTAAATATTTGCCTGAAGTGACGACACCTAAAGAAGTAATTTATAATGTAAATGATTATGATTACATCAAGAAATTAGGTCGACAACCTTTAGATGATATAATATTGTCAAAAGATTCCTTGAACATTTGTGCAGTTGGACGTTTAATATCAATTAAAGGACATGATCGCCTAATAAGGTCTTTTTACAAGGTAAAGAAAGATACTCAAAGGAAAATGCAGTTATATATTCTTGGTGAAGGCGAAGAACGTCATAATTTAGAATTGTTAATAAATGATCTGTCTTTAAGTGATGATGTTCATTTACTGGGTTTTCAAAGCAACCCATACAAATATATGTCAAAAATGGATTTGTTTGTATGCTCGTCTACAATTGAAGGTTATAGTACTGTTACAGCGGAATCTATTGCTTTGGAAGTACCAGTATTAACAACCGACTGTTCTGGAATGGATGAGATCCTTCATAAAGGTAAATATGGTTTAATTGTTCCCAATGATGAAGGTGCAATTTATGATGGATTGATTAAACTTGTCAATTGTCCAGATTTGTTAGATGGATTTAAGCTGGCAATATCAGCTGACTGTAATTATACAACAGCGGCTTTTGTTGAAAAATATGAACAATTATTTGAAGCCTTATGAATAAAGTTCCTATAGTAAGTATAGTAATGCCTACATATAATGTGGAACAATATCTTCCTGCAGCCATTGAGAGTGTCTTAGGGCAGACTTTTACTGATTGGGAGTTATTAGTTGTTGATGATGGTTCTACTGACAGCAGCAATAATGTAGCAACGCAATATGCTGCAAGGGACTCTAGAATTAAGGTTTTGAAAAAAGAGAATGGCGGATTAAGTGATGCACGAAATTTTGGTCTTGAACGAGCAAACGGTGATTATGTTCATTTTTTTGATAGTGACGATTTGATTCAGCCTGATTTTTATGAAAAGTTGATTGCATCAATCAAACAAAATGATGCTGACATTGTCGTTTGTGGTTATTTCAAAGATTTTGAACAAGAATATGGCGGAATCATTTCATATGAGATTAATTGTCCCAATTCTGTTTTTGCTCCACAAAATGATGATTCTCTTTTCGATTTCTTTACTTCAGTTTTCAATTATGCTTGGAATAAGCTTTTTAAAATTTCCTTTTTAAGAACACATTCTTTATTTTTTGAAAAAGGGTTGAGTATTATTGAAGATAAAGAGTTTATGTCAAGGGTTGTTGACAAGGACCCCATCATAAGTTTAAGCAGTTATTTGGGGTATCGTTATCAAGTCAGAAATCGTTCCACATTAGGAAACAGTTATTCTGATAATCTTGTTGATTGCCAATTGCGCGGTATATTATTGCAGTATCATATTTTTGATAAATTCTATAAAGACAATAATGTTTTATGCCAAGACAAAGGTCGTATATCATTTGTTACTGCAAAATGGATATTGCATTGCATTTATTCTTATTCAAATCTTTCAACAAAACAGAAGATTGATTTAGTCTCTTTGATTATTAATGATAAGTCGATAAATGATTATTTATCTTTTTATAAACCAAATAAAAAGCGAGACATATTATTAAAATACTTAATTATTAATAACTTTCCTCGTTTAATTCATTTCTTATATAAATTTACATAAAATAGATGCCATTTAATATTCCACCTGAATTATATCAGAAAATATACATATTTGTGCTTTGTTCTTTGTGCCTTCTCATTTCTTTTAAGTTTTCTTTTTCTAAATCGGCAACAATAGTTAATAGCACACAAACAAGGGTCAATTATTTAACTAATCAGTTATTTGGATTGATTCTGACACTAATTATAATAGTTTTCATCGGCACAAGGCCTCATAGCGGAGCGTTTGTTGATATGAATTATTATGCTTATGTCTATAATAACATTTATGATGGCGTAACTAGTAATTATGCGCAAAGTGGTCGAGGCGAATGGTTTTTTTATGAATTTGGTAATTTTTGTAAAAGATTAGGATTTTCTGATACCCAATATTTCACTTCAATAGCAATAGTTTATTTTGGCTTGATGTTTTTGGCATGTTGGATGTTAATGAGAAGGAACTTGTTTGTTGCTCTTCTCTTTTGTTTCATTTCTTTCTCCTGTTTTTCATATGGAGTAAATGGAATGAGAAATGGTATGGCATGCAGCATCGCTATGGTAGCTATATGTATGTTGTGTGGCAATAAATGGGAAAAGTTTGTTGCTGTTATTTTAATGCTTATCGCTTATGAAACTCACCATTCTACGGCTTTACCATGTATCTGTGCAATTTCCGCTTTATTGTTTGTTAAAGAAACCAAATGGGCAATTTATTTCTGGATTGCATCAATATTTATCTCGTTGATTGCGGGAGACTATGTCACTGAGTTGTTTGTAAATTTAGGTTTCGATGAGCGAATGGAACAATATGCAAATTTGGAGGAAGAAGGAACTGTTATACCGACAGATCAATTTTCTGGTTTTCGAATCGATTTTATCATATACAGCATTATGCCAATTATAATGGCATGGTATATTACTATCAAACGAAATTTTAAAGATAAAATGTACCATATTATTGCAACATCATATATATTAGCTAATGCTTTTTGGATTATGGTTATTCGTTCTGAGCAGAGTAATAGATTTGCATATCTTTCTTGGTTTTTATATCCAATTGTAATTGCATATCCTTTATTGCGAATGAATGTTTGGGAGGATCAAGACCGTAAAACTGCATTATTTTTAGTTGCATATTCTGGTTTTACATTCTTTATGAACTTTGTCTATTATGGATAATATTATACAAATCATTATTTTTTGATTATTTATTTCCTTATATATACTTTTTTATGGAAAATGATTGCATGTTAACCATATTTACTCCTGCTTATAATAGAGCACACACTATAGGACGTACATATGAAAGTTTATGTAAACAAACGAATAAAAGTTTTAAATGGATTATTGTTGATGATGGTTCAACTGATAATACAGAAGAAATTGTAAAACAATGGCAAATAGATGGCAAAATACCTATTGAATATTATAAAAAGAATAATGGTGGTATGGCGTCAGCTCATAATGAGGCATTTCGCCACATAAATACCTTGCTAGCAGTCTGTATTGATTCAGATGATTGGATGCCGGATGATGGTGTGGATATAATCTTATCAAAATGGGAACAAGATGGTAACAATAAGTTTGCTGGAATTATAGGCTTAGACGTTTTTGAGAATGGAAAAGTTGTTGGTGCACCTTTTCCTAGTTCTCTCAAGCATTGTCGTGTGCGTGATTTGGCAAAAACACATAAAGCTGTAGGTGACAAGAAATATGTTTATGTTGTTGACATAATTAAAAGATATTTACCATTCATTGAGGTTGAAGGTGAAAAACACGGAGGTGTTAATTACTTATATCAAGTAATTGATCTCGACTACGAGATGCTTTGTGACAATAGACCGTATTGTGTTGTAGAATATCAAAATGACGGGCTAAGTGCTAATTTATTTAATCAGTATGCTCGAAATCCGATAACTTATTCAAAAATACGTGAAGTTCTGATGACAACACTCACAGATAAAGGAGATATTTTTAGACATGCGATACATTATGTTTCATGTTCAATATTTGCAAAAGACATAAGTCTTTTGTGGAAGACTAAACACAAATTATATGTATGGCTTGCGATACCATTTGGAATTCTTTTCAATCTTTATGTGAGATGGAAAAGAAAAAAATTAAAAAAATAAGAGCAGATTATGGCAGTAGATAAACCTGTTCGAATATTACATGAGGTTGCAGGTCTGGGGAATGGTGGTGTTGAAACCTTTCTAATGAATGTCTATAGAAATATAGATCGTTCTAAAATCCAGTTTGATTTTATACTTAGTCACGATTGGAAAAATAATCTATATGAGGATGAAATTAAATCTCTAGGAGGACACATCTTTTATCTTCCAGAAGGATATAAGCAATTTTTTTCATTTTATAGATTCTTAAAAACTCATCCAGAGTATAAAGTTGTTCATTCTCATAGAGGAGCATTCGGTTCTTTCTATTTATTCACATCATGGCTTGCTGGAATCAAGAACAGAATTGCTCATTCACACACATCTAATGCAAATAGACGATCAAAAGCTTTTTTTGTATCATTATTACGTCCATTTCTGAATTTTGTGAGCACAAAAAAATATGCTTGTGGTGAAACAGCTGGTAAGTGGATGTATGGAAAAAGCAAATATGAGATTTTGCCTAATGCAATAGATGTGGCAGCCTATCAGAATTTTGAAAAACGAGATACCGTGCGAAAGACTTTAAATATATCAGATGATGATTTATTGTTTGGACATGTTGGAAGATTTGCAATAGAAAAGAATCATTCTTTTTTAATTGATGTGTTTGAAATAATTCATCAAAAAAACAAGAAGACTAAATTACTTTTAATCGGTGATGGTCATTTGAGAAATCAGATTCAGAATAAAGTAAAAGAAAAAGATTTAGAGAATGATGTAGTTTTTTTGCAAAACAGACGAGATGTGAATGAATTATTAACAGCAATTGATTTTGTTATATTTCCATCACATTTCGAAGGGTTCTCTTTTGCTATGTTGGAAATGGAAGCAGCCTCCTTGAGATTACTGGCATCAGATAGGATTCCTCCAGAAATCAACATTACTGGTGAAGTGTATTTTAAAAGCTTAGAAGAAGATGCAGAAGAATGGGCTAACACTGCAATATCATTATCTCACTATAATCGTGCCTATGTTGATATTAACAATTTGTATAAACTTGGATATGACATTAAAACTAATGTTAAAAGGTTAGAGGATTATTATTTAAGTCGTCGATAGACGATACTAATGTGGTAATTAATGAAAAAAATACTTGAAATCATCAACTTGCCAGGGTCTGCTCAAAATTTTATTGGAGAGCAATTCAAATATTTCAGAGAAAATGGCAATTATGAGATGCATTTGATATGTTCTCCTGGAAGTGGAATTGAAGTTTTTTGTGAAAAGAATAATGTAAATTATTTTCCTTTAAAGATAGAGCGACGTCCTAGCCCCATAAGTGATTTAAAAGCACTATGTAAGATTTTTAAGTATATTAGACGCAACAAAATTGATATTGTAATAAGTCATCAAGAGAAATCTCGATTACTTGGCACTGTGGCTGCATGGCTCAATAGAGTACCTGTTAGGATTATTTATGCTCACGGTGTCTTGCTCGATACGATGCAAGGTTTAAAACGCAAATTTTTCCTTGCTGAGGGTAAAATGGTGTCTCGATTGGCACATAAAATAGTTTGTGTAAGTCCATCAGTAATGACTCGTCGTGTGGATATTGGTATGGACAAGCCAGAAAAGCAAGTTCTCATAGGAAAGGGAACTTGCAATGGAATTGATACAATAAACAAATTTAATTCTGATTTGGTCAGTTCAGAAGATTGCCATGCAATTAGGCATTCATTGAATCTTGATGAAGATGATTTCGTTGTGGGATTTTGTGGACGTATTGTTCGTGATAAAGGTATAATAGAATTGGTAAAAGCTATTGAAATACTATCACAACGTCACAAAGATAAGTCTATTAAATTACTTGTGATTGGGGCATTTGAGAAACGTGATGCTGTACCAGTTGAAACTGCAGAATTTCTTAAGAACTCACCTCTCGTTAAATTCACAGGACGAGTGCCTTTCGATGAAATTCAAAAATATTATACTCCTATGAATGTGCTTGTGCTTCCAAGTTACCGTGAAGGTTTTGGGTTGGTTACTACCGAAGCAGGTGCCATGGGAGTTCCAGCTATAGTATCTCGTTCTACAGGTTGTATAGATTCTATTATTGAAAATGAGACAGGTGTATATTGTGATATTGATCCAAATGATATTGCCAATAAAATTGAATTGTTTTTCAATAAAGACTATTCAATTGAGATGGGCATGAAAGCAAGGCAATTTGTAAGGGACAACTTTGAGCATAAAGATGTGATGCAAAACACTTTAGATTTTATCAACCAAATAGCTAACGATAATATTAAATGATTATATGGAAAAAAAGAAACTAAGCTTGACTTATAGATTCTTAAGAGGGATTGGCCTCAACTATTCAGAAGAAGAGTATGGTCAAGTATCTTTATGGAGAGTGATTAAAGCGGCAACAAAGACTTATCGTGATGGATTTCTATTGAAATATGTTATGCATTCTTGGCTTCTATCTCCTATTCTCCCTCGCAAGGTGCGACCATGGGTTTTGAAAAAGATAGGATGCCATGTTGGCAAAAATATTTTTGTTGGTGATTCTGTAAAAGTTGATGCTGGCCATGCAGATATGATTTTTATTGAAGATCATGCACATATTGCTGGCGGAGTAAGATTACTTTGTCATCAACGTGATCTAAGCAATTATTGTATAGGTGATGATTATGCAAAACTTGGTTATCGATTAGGAGAGATTCATCTATGTAAAGGTAGCCTTGTTGGAATGGAGTCATTTGTCATGCCTGGTGTAACAATAGGAGAAGGTGCTATTGTTGGCGCAGGATCTTTAGTTACAAAAGATATCCCTGCTTGGACGATTGCTACTGGTCGTCCGGCAAAAGTTGTTAAACAAATTCCAAAAAGAGAAGAAAATCAATGAATATCTTAACTTTTGATATCGAAGAGTGGTTTATTGAAAAAGAATTTGGTGGAAATAGAAAAAAGAAATATGCTGAGTATGATTCTTATTTAGACAATATTCTCTCTTTACTTAACGAAGCTTGCAAAAAAGCCACATTCTTCTGTGTTGGTAAAATGGCTTCCGAGTTCCCCGAAGTTATTAAGAAGATTGCTGATGAAGGTCATGAGATTGGTTGTCATAGCAACATTCACACTTGGCTTAACAAAATGACTAAGGATGAAGCACAGAAAGATACATATTGTGCTGTTAACTCATTAGAGCAAACAATAGGTAAAAAAGTGCTTAGTTATCGTGCTCCAGCTTTCTCTATTGGAGAGGAGAACAAATGGATTTTTGAGATATTTGCAGAGTGTGGCATTGAACGTGATGCTTCTATATTTCCTGCAGCTCGTGATTTTGGTGGCTTTTCTTCATTCGGCTATAAAGAACCTGTTTTGATTAAGCACAAAGGAATACAACTAAAAGAGTTTCCAGTCTGTACAGCAAAAGTTTTGGGAAAAGAAATTGCTTATTCAGGAGGCGGATACTTTCGTTTTTTCCCTTTATGGTATGTTCAAAAAGAAATTAAAAAATCTCCTTATTCGATGTGCTATTTCCATATTGGAGACTTGCTTCCAGAAACCAATGGTCTATTATCAAAAAAAGATTACGAGGACTATTTCAAAGAGAATGGCACACTAATCAACAGATACAAAAGATATTTCAAAAGCAATTTTGGAAAGAAAAAATCGTGGAAAAAACTTGAAAAATTAATACGAACTAACAATTTTTTCAATCTTGAAAATGCAGATAAATCGATAGATTGGACAAATTGTCCTCAAAAAATACTATAGAATGTATAAGAACTTTTTTAAAAGAGTGATTGATTTCATAATATCATTTATAGCGATAATTTGTCTATCTCCTATCTTGTTGGTTGTGACAATTTGGCTGCATTTTGCCAACAAAGGTGCTGGTGTTTTTTTCTTTCAAGATCGACCCGGTAAGGGAAGTAAGATTTTCAAAATCATAAAGTTCAAGACAATGACCGATGAACGTGATGAGAAAGGCAACCTTTTGCCAGATGCTAAACGGTTGACTAAAGTAGGTAGATTTGTTCGTTCTACATCCATAGACGAGTTGCCGCAGCTGTTCAACGTGCTAAAAGGTGATATGGCATTAATAGGACCGAGACCATTATTAGTACAATATTTGCCATTATATTCACAAGAACAAGCTCGACGGCATGAAGTCCGTCCAGGAATAACAGGTTGGGCACAGTGTCATGGTCGAAATGCCATCAGTTGGACAGAGAAGTTTAAACTTGATGTATGGTATGTTGATCACTGTTCCTTAATGACAGATATTAAAGTTATATTTACAACAATAAAGAAAGTGCTCCGCCGTGCTGATATATCGCAAGAAGGAGAAGCTACGATGGAGGCTTTTAACGGACATAATTAATATGAAAGATATAGCAATTTATGGGGCAGGCGGCTTTGGCAAGGAAGTAGCTTGTTTGATAGAGCGAATATGTTACTCTTCAAAAAACGTAAAATGGCGTATTATTGGCTTTTTTGATGATGGCAAAGAAATTGGCAGCCAAATATCTCATTACGGCAATGTTGTTGGAGGCATAAATGAACTTAATGACTGGGATAAGCCTTTGGATATTGTAATTGCAATTGGCAGTCCGAAAGCGATTAGAATTGTTCATAATAAGATTATCAACCCAAATATAAGTTTTCCTAATATAATTGACCCATCATTTTATATTGTTGATAGTTTTTCATTCTCAATTGGTAAAGGTAATATTATTCAAGGACTGGGTTCAGTCTCCTGTGATACAAAAATCGGAGATTTCAATGTACTTAATGGAGGTGTTGTTATAGGTCATGACACTAAAATAGGAAATTATAATGTTATTATGCCAGGTTCACGTATTTCAGGAGAAGTCAGTATTGGAGATTGCAATTTTCTTGGAGTACATTCAGTTGTGTTACAACAAATGAAAATAGGGAATAACGTAACTTTAGGTGCAGGTAGCGTTATGATGACAAAACCAAAAGATGGTGGAGTCTATATTGGTGTTCCTGCCAAACGTTTTAAGTTCTAATTTAATTAACATATTTATTAACTTTTAAATTTTTAGTTTATGAATTTACAAGAATTTATTGAGAACTTTGCTGATCAGTTCGATGACACTGATCCTAGTGAGATTACAGCAACCACCAACTATCGTGAGTTGGAAGAGTGGTCTTCATTAATTGCGCTCTCTGTGATTGCAATGGTTGATGATGAGTATGATGTGACACTTAAGGGTGATGACATCACTGGCTGTACAACTGTTGAGGACCTCTTCAATCTTGTTCAATCTAAAGCTTAATAATTGATATGGCTTTTATTGAATTCAAAAACGTTAGGATCGCCGGTATTTCGGCCGGCGTTCCTAAAAACGTTATCCGTAATGATGGCGAATCGGTTCTTTCGAAAGATTATGATGCAGCCGCATTCGTTGAACTCACAGGTGTTGAGGAGCGTCATTTCTCAAAACATCTGACAACAAGTGATCTGTGTCTTGAAGCTGCAGAAAAGCTTATCAGTGATTTAAATTGGGAGAAAGAAGAGATTGAAGCGATTCTTTTTGTCTCTCAAACACCTGATTATGTTTTACCTGCAACGGCTTGTGTATTGCAGGACAGATTAGGGCTTTCAAAAGAGTGTTATGCTCTTGACTTGTCTTTAGGATGTTCTGGATGGGTGTATGGTTTAAGCTCTACAATGTCTCTATTAGAAACAGGAATGATTAAGAAAGCCCTGCTGATGGTAGGCGATGCTAAAGCAAGAGTCCGCATACCAGGCAGTAAGGGAGATCCTTTGTTCGGACACGCAGGAACTGTTACTGCTGTGGAATATGCTCCAGGTGTAAAAGGTTCATATAAATTTCACTTTGGAACAGATGGAAGTGGTTATGATGCAATTATCACGCCAGCTGGCGGTGCTAGGAATCCTGTCACACCAGAATCATTTGAGAAATATGAGTTAGACGGAAAGATGGTTTGTGATTTACAATCACGAATGAAAGGTATGGACGTTTTTGCATTCGGTATCACAACGGCTCCCAAATCAATTAAGAAGCTTGCAAAACAATTTGAGTTTGACTATCTTGATGCTGATTATTATGTTTTTCATCAAGCGAATATGAAGATGAATAATCAGATAGTAAAGAAGTTAAAACTTGATCCAGAGAAAGTTCCATCTTGTATGAGGCATTATGGAAATACTTCATCTGCTTCGATTCCTTTGACTATTGTAACTCAGCTTAAAGGAAAATGTGAGAATACACACAAAAGCTTTATTTGTTGTGGATTTGGTGTTGGACTTTCTTGGGGAACAGTCGCTTTTGAGAATGATAATTTAATAATTTCAGATGTCGTAGAAGTAGAGTGATGAAAGAAACATATAATCCATTTTCTCTTTCTGGAAAGACCATTCTGGTAACTGGTGCTTCTTCGGGAATAGGTCGTTCTGCAGCAGTAGAATGCAGTCGTCTTGGTGCTAAATTGATAATAACAGCGCGTAATAGCGAGAGACTTAAAGAAACTCTAGATATGCTTGATGGTGATGGGCATAAAATGATCATTTGTGATCTGTCCAATTCGGAGCAGATAGATGAGATGATTGCTCAGTTGCCAGAATTGCAAGGTGTTGTAAATAATGCAGGTTTCACTAAGATCCAGCCAGTTCAATTCATTAAAGAGGATGTTCTGAAAGAAATGTTGCAGGTAGACACAATTGCTCCTATAATGATTCTAAAATCATTAGTTAAGAAAAAGAAGATAAAGAGTGGAGCTTCAGTTGTGTTTACCAGCTCCCTCGCTGGTATTGGACGTGTTAGTGTTGGAAATTCTATGTATGCTAGCTGCAAAGGTGCAATAAGCACATTTATGAAAGGTGCTGCAAGAGAATTGTCTGACAAAAACATACGTGTTAATGCAGTGTGCCCTGCTATGGTTGACACAGGAATCTTAGATTCAGGCACTATATCCAAAGAACAATTAGATATTGACCGTCTAAAATATCCATTAAAAAGATATGGACGTCCTGAGGATATTGCATGGGCAATGGTCTATTTATTAAGTGACGCTTCTAGTTGGGTAACAGGAACCAACATGATAATCGATGGAGGAATTATGCTTAAATAGATTAATAACACCGCAATGAGCGATGCTATACGTTGATTTTATTGCGGTGTTCTAGCTTTTAAATAAATGACAGAAGACAGATTTTCCTTAAGCAACAAACGTTTGCTAATTACGGGGGCCTCATCAGGAATTGGAAGTGACATTTGTATTGAGACATCTAAATGTGGTGCACAAATTATCTTGACTGCACGAAACGAGGAACGCCTTAATCAGACATTCGAAGAACTTGAAAAGTCAAATAATCATTCTATTATACAGGCAGATTTAAATAAATCAGATGAATTAAATGATATAGTTGATAATGTTTCTGAATTAGATGGTATCGTACTGTGTGCTGGAGTGACTTTAGTTAAACCTGTTCATTTTACAAAACCAGAATTATTCCGATGGGTATTTAATGCTAATTTCTTTTCACAAGCAGAATTAATAAGACTTCTTTATAAAAAAAAGAAAATCAAAAATGGCGCTTCGATAGTTTTCATTTCTTCCATAGGAGGAACTAGGATTTTCTCGGGTGTCAACTGTGCTTATGGTTCTTCAAAAGCAGCTCTTACTTCTTTTATGCATTATTGTGCTTTAGAGTTTAGTAATCGACTAATTCGTGTTAATTCAATAAGTCCTGGCATGATTGACACAGCACTAATACATGGAGGGGATATTAGTGAAGAGCAATTGAAAAATGATTTAGTAAAATATCCGTTAAAACGTTATGGCAAGACAATAGATGTTGTCAATGCAACAATTTTTCTTTTATCAGACGCTTCATCTTGGATTACTGGTCATGATTTAGTAGTTGATGGGGGTGTTTCTATAAATACTTAATACAATATGGCATTTATGACATTCAATGGAGTTGGTATAACAGCAATGGCAGCTGCAGTACCTCGCCATGTAATAAAGAATTATGAGTACACAGATTTCTTTTCAAAAGAAGAAGTGAAACAAGTGGTTGATAAGATTGGCATATTTGAGCGTAGATTTGCTGACGAAAAAACATGTTCTTCAGATCTATGTTATTCAGCAGCTGAACAATTGTTCAAAGACAACAATATTGACCGAAATGAGATCGACTTGCTTATTTTTATCTCACAGACACCTGATTATCGAATGCCTGCGACATCTATACTACTTCAAGACCGTCTTGGTTTGAACATGTCCTGTATGGCATTTGATATAAGTTTGGGGTGTGCTGCATTTGCTTATGGATTAACTGTAGCATACTCTATGATTCAAGCTGGAGGAATTCGTAAGGCTTTGATTCTTGACGGAGAGACTCGCTCTAAAGTTTATTCGCCAAAAGATAGGAGAACTGCTTTTCTTTTTGGAGATGGTGGTATTGCTGCTCTTGTTGAGGGTAATGAGAAGTTCGGCAGTAGTTTCTTCTCTATTCACTCTGATGGTTCCCTTGGAGACTTGATTAAGATAGAAGGTGGTGGCTACCGTCATCCTAGTTCACTTGAAACAATCAAGGAGAAAGTTGTAGATGAACATGGCAATATACGTAGTGATGAACAAGGTTCAATGAATGGTGGAGATGTATTTAGTTTTGTGTTAGCAAACATCCCCAAAGACATCAAACTCACATTAGAACATGCTTGTGTTGAGAAAGACAACATTGACTTTTTTGTTTTTCATCAGGCGAATGATTTCATGAACAAGTATATTATTAAGAAATTAAAACTGCCAACAGAAAAAGTTCCATCTACAATAGCTAAATATGGAAATACATCTTCAGTCTCTGTCCCTCTAACAATTGTTAGTGAGCTCCAAAACAAATTAAAAGATAATAAAACTTTGCTTTTGAGTTCGTTTGGCGTTGGAATGAGTTGGTCTACAGCTATTGTGCCATTTATTAATTGTAATATTAGTGAAATTGTTGAAGTCTGATTATTTGAAAGTTAAGATAAATGTAAATTCTTTTTTTAATTCATGCACTTATGTTATAAGTGATAATCATTGTCAATTTCTTGTGGATTGTGGTGATGTGGATTCATTATTGTCTGTTCTTGATGGAAACAAGCTAATTTGTGTTCTTCTTACACATGCCCATTTCGATCATATTTATGGTCTTAATGATTTGCTAGAGCATTATCCTGATGTTTTGGTATATACAAATGAAGAAGGACAGATTGCTTTGCTAAATGAACGAAAAAACATGTCATTATATCATGAATCGCCATTTATTTTTCAGTTTCCACAAAACATAAGGATTATTAATGACAATAATATCATAGAGCTCTCAAAAGAAACAAAAGTAAAAGTAATATTTACTCCAGGACATCACCCAAGTTGCCTCACATATATTATTGGCGATACAATCTTTACAGGAGATTCATATATACCAGGCATAAAAGTTGTAACAAATTTGCCTAAGGGAAACAAAAAGCAGGCGCAAGAATCTATTGATAAAATATTAACAATGAGTGAAGGCAGGACTATTTATCCTGGCCACTATATTGAAGATGAGAATAAAAACACAATATATGTTTAATATTAAAAGAAATAAAATTTGGCTCTGCTTGGCTCACATGAGTGAGGCTGGAGAGGAGATGAGGTTTATTAAAGAGGCTTTTGACACTAATTGGGTGGTTCCTTTGGGACCTAATGTTAATGGCTTCGAAAAAGACCTTGAAGAGTTTATCAACAATCATGATGATGGTCGCACTCTAAGTAAAAAGGTGGTTGCTCTTAGTGCAGGAACAGCTGCAATTCATCTGGCGCTTGTTAACTTGGGTGTAAAGGCTGGCGATGAGGTGATTTGCCAGTCCTTCACCTTTGCTGCAAGTGCAAATCCTGTCACTTATCAAGGGGCTACTCCTGTTTTTGTTGACAGTGAGCCTGGCACTTGGAACATGGACCCCAATCTGCTTGAGGATGCCATCAAAGACCGCATTGCTAAAGGCAAGAAACCCAAAGCGATAATTCCTGTATATCTTTATGGAATGCCTGCGTATATAGATGAGATTATAGAAGTTGCTCGCCATTTTGAGATACCTGTTCTTGAGGATGCTGCTGAGGGTTTCGGTTCTCGTTATCGTGGTCAGGCAGTGGGAACTTTTGGAGACTACGGTGTGATGAGTTTCAACGGCAACAAGATGATCACCACGAGTGGAGGTGGCGCACTCATATGCCCTGATGAGGAGACAGCTAAGCGCATCCTCTTCTATGCTACCCAGGCTCGCGAGCCATACCCTTACTACCAGCATGAACACATCGGTTTCAACTACCGTATGAGTAACATCTGCGCAGGCATTGGCCGTGGCCAGATGACCATTGTCAACGACCATCTTGCCCATCATGTTCACACCAAAGACGTTTACAAAGAGGCTTTTGCTGACATTGACGGAATTGAGTTGCATGTAGCTCCTGAGGAATATATGGAGCCCAACTACTGGTTGAACACCATCACTGTTGACCCAGACAAGTTCGGAATGGACTATGAGCAGTTACGCCAAGTACTTGATAAAGCAAACATCGAGTCGCGTCCATTGTGGAAACCCATGCATATGCAGCCTGTTTACAAGGATGCTCCAGCATACGTCAATGGTGTAAGCGAGTCTTTGTTCAAGGTGGGATTATGCCTACCCAGTGGACCAATGGTCGCCGATGAAGACTTGGCTTATATTGTAGAAACGATCAAAAAAGCAAAGAAATAAGTGCATAAAACTGAAACCCCAACGATTTCAGTTATCGTCCCTGTATATAACGTTGAGCGATACCTTCCTGTGTGTCTGGAAAGTATCGTTCAGCAATATATGGAAGACTATGAAGTGATTATGGTGGATGATGGGTCCACTGATTCGTCTGGGACTATATGTAATGAGTACGCTGACAGGCATCCTCAGTTTCGTGTTATTCACCAGCAGAATCAAGGCATATCCGCTGCAAGGAATGCCGGTGTTGTAGAGTCTAAAGGCAAATATCTGCTATTTCTTGACTCTGATGATTTCCTGGTGCCGAACTCCTTATCTAAATTGTTGGAGTTAGCTAATAAGAATGATCTGGATGTATTGGGATTCAATCTAATATATGTTGCTGAAGATTGCACTGAATGTCCAGTATCAAAGTCAGAAGCACCAGAATTGGGTGAAGAAATGAGCGGAATTGATTATATGGCTCGCAACAATTATGTGGCTCAAGTGTGGTGGTACATAACCCGTCGTGAGTTGATTGTCGAGAATGATATAGAATTTCCTGTGGGTCATATGCTTGAAGATGCAGCGTTTAATGTTCGATTGTTCTCTAAAACACAGCGAATGGCGCAAGTGCCAAATATCGTTTACTGTTATCGTCAACATCCTGAGAGTATTATGCACAACCGAGATAAAGAGCATCAGTTGCGCCTGATGTGGGATTACCTCTATGCTGCAAACGACGTAGGTACAGTATTAAATGATGTTGGTAGCAAGATGGATGAAAAGTGCTATAATCGCTGCCGTTCTCGTCGTGACAGTTATGTGTTCTTTGGAGCAATACGTGCTTTCAAATTAGGTAAAGTTAATGAATTCCTTCGTCAAGCAAGGGAAAAGAAACTGTATCCTTTTGAGCGTTTGAGTGAGAAAGACTATCCTGGCACCAAGTTTAAAGTGTTACATTGGTGTATCACAAAAGCTTGGCTATGGAGAACCTTAAGCTTCTTATATAAAATATTCAAATAGTGAAGATGAAAAATATACTAATTACTTCAGCTGGCAGGCGAGTGTCGCTTGTCAAGGAATTTATGCAGGCCGCTACAGAGATCGATGCTGGGATTAAGGTTTTTACAACTGATAGGGCACCGTCACTGGCACCTGCATGCCATGTTTCAGATGGCTCTTTTCAAGTCAGCAGCGTTATATCTAATAACTATATCAATGAACTACTTGAAATATGTACTGCAAATAGTATAGGCGTCATTATTCCCACCATAGATACATGTTTGCCTATCCTTTCAAGTAACAAGCATAGGTTTGAAGAGTATGGGATTCATGTAATTGTTTCATACCTGGACTTTGTGACTATCTGTAGTGATAAACGCAAGACATCAAAGTTCTTTTTAGAACATGGAATAAGGTGTCCGAAGTCTGTTGACATCAAAAATCCAACATACCCAATGTTTGCAAAACCCATAAATGGTTCTAGTAGCAAAGGGATCCACACTATTCTGAGTGAGAGCGATCTATCTGAGAGTATAAAGAATGATCCTAATCTGATGTTCATGGAGTATATAGACAAGAACGATTATAAGGAATTTACTGTTGATGTGTACTATGGCCGTGATAATCATGTTAAGTGCATCGTTCCACGTGAGCGCATTGAAGTTCGCGGAGGTGAGGTGAGCAAAGGTGTTACTCGTAAGAATCACCTTGTTGATTATATAAAAGAGCGCTTTGAAATCTTTCCTGGGGTTGTTGGTTGTATCTGTTTCCAATTGTTTTATCGAGAATTAGATAATGATGTGGTGGGCATAGAGATGAATCCACGTTTCGGTGGAGGTTACCCATTAAGTTATCATGCTGGTGCGAACTTCCCTCTTATGTTAATGCGAGAATATCTCAAAGGTGAGTCCTTGAATTATAGCGATAATTGGCATGATAAAACAATAATGTTAAGATTTGATTCTGAAGTAATAATAGATGGGAATGCAACAAGTTGTTATTTTTGACCTCGATGACACTCTTTACAAGGAGATAGATTTCTTGAAGTCAGCTTATCGTGAGATAGCCAAGGTTGTTGGTCATCCTGAAGCATTTGATTTCATGCTCGACAGCTATCTATATGGAGACAACGCCTTCAAGAGCGTGATTGACAAATATAACCTCAAATTTACAATTGACCAGTTGCTTGACATCTACCGGAATCACAAGCCAAATATCTCATTGGAACAAGATTCAATCACAACACTTGATGAATTAAAGGCTCGCGGCATTATAATGTGTTTACTCACAGATGGACGTTCAGTGACACAGCGCAATAAGATTGAGGCACTTGGTTTATACTGTTGGTTCGCCAAAGAAGATATATTGATATCCGAGGAGTTTGGTTATGGCAAGCCATCAATAGAATGTTATCAATATTTCCTTGGCCGTTATCCTGATGCACAATTCACTGTTATAGGTGACAATCCAACGAAAGATTTCCTCACACCGAATCAACTAGGGTGGACTACTATCTGCCTTAAAGATGATGGACAAAACATTCATAAACAAGATTTTGAAGTCACAAAGGAGTATTTGCCAAAACACATAATTAATAATATCTCTCAATTAAACAGATTTTGTTAAAAGATTCGTCTTTACTTTAATTTTACTCGCAACCCAAAAAACGGTTGCGAGTATTTTTTTTCTTTAAATTGAATCTCTTAAAAAATCATAATAATATTTGCATATCTCAATTTTATGATATAATTTTGCACAAATTGGTTTAATAGGCGAAAATGGTGCAAAAATCGCTTAAGCCATTGATATTCAGCAAACTAAGTGTTGCTGGCAGTGTTGAGATGAGCAGTTATGGTCTGCTATTCTCTACTTATTATTAGTATTAATGAGTGGGTGATGTTTTTTCCTAATTAGTTTTATATATTTTATGAAAAATGGGCGTTATTGCAACTTTTTAGTCTCTGCGAGCGTCTAATACAATGAATAAATAACTTAATTTTAAAAGATATGATACTTACAACAACCCCACAGATTGAAGGTTACACGATTAGAGAATACCGTGGCGTGGTAACTGGCGAAACTATTATTGGAGCAAACATCCTTAAGGATTTTATGGCAGGTATCCGCGACATAGTTGGCGGGCGTGCCAATGCCTATGAGAAGGTGCTTCGCGAAGCAAAAGACACCTCAATGATGGAGATGATACAACGTGCTCAAGCTATGGGCGCTAACGCCATCGTTGGCATAGACATCGACTATGAAACAATAGGCGAGGCTGGCTCTATGCTCATGGTAGCAACAAGTGGCACTGCAGTGGTAATCTAGTTTAGGCTGGAACTCCAGCGTAAATACAACCTCCTGCATTATGGTGCAGTGAGGTTGTTTTGTTTCATACGGGTGATGTATTGTTGCAGAATTGCCTTCATCTGGCTCTGCATGAATGGTAGTTGCTCAAACTGGTTCTTCTTGGTTAATAAGTTGTTCTTGAGCGAGAAATCCTTTTTGTACTCATAAATTGCCATGAGCTTGTTGTTGCGGTACTCAATCATCAAGTCATCAAGGTAATACATAGAAGTTCCGTTACGGTCATTGAACACATAATTCACGTAGGATGGCGAACTGTCTAGAGCATCTTTACCAAACGAGAAATATGGTTTCTGGTAGTTGAGAATCCCTAAAATGGTGGGCATGATGTCGGTTTGCTGAATCAGTCGCGTCGAATCACACTTGATTGGCAACTGACCTCCTGGAGTGTAGAAGAAGATGGGAATGAGAAATCGTCCCATATCGTTATTGTAATCATCCCTGTAGGCAACACCGCAATGGTCGGCTGTGAATACAAATATCGTATTCCTGAACCACGGCTCGCTTTTAACTTTATCAAAATACTGTTTCAACGAATGGTCGACATAACTGATAGAGCGGTGCATAGGAATGTCGCCTCGAGTAAAAATGTTCTTGTATTTGTCAGGGATACTAAAAGGCTCATGACTTGACGCCGTGAACACGGTCAAGAAAAAGGGTTTACCTTTCTTGGCATATCTCTTTGTGTGTTGTGCAAAATACTCAAGATATGGCTCGTCAAAGATTGCCCATGTGCCGTCAAAATCCTTGTTGCCATATTCATCCATCCCGAAATATTGCTCAAATCCAATTGATCTGGCAAATGCCTTGAAACCCAGAGTGGTGTTGGGCGCGCCGTGGAAGAATGCGGTGTTGTAACCTTCGTCTTTGAGCATCTGAGGCAGCGCCTGAAGTGTGTTATTGGAGTATATGTAGTAGCAGTATGGGTCTATATAGCGAGGTATGCCGGCAAAACTTGCTGGCATACAGTCAACTGAGCGGCTACCATTGGCAAACCCGTACTCAAAGCTATAGCTATTGCATAATAATGAGTCAAGGAATGGCGTATAGCCTTGATATTTACCACCATCTTTTTCTTTGTTGAAGAATCCGGTATATTCCATCGAAAAGCTTTCCAGCAAGAACACTACTACGTTTAGTTTCTTCATCTCACCACCGTTGGGAACTGTATTCCTGATGGGGCAGAAGATGCTGTCAAGCTCTTCTTCCTTGAAGAATTGTGGCGTCTTGTAACCCTTCTTGTGCATTGTTGTGAGCATAGTGAATGGGGTGTTGAGCACTATGGCAGCTTGAATGGGTTTGTTGCAATAAATCTCAGCTGAGTCTTGCCTGAGAGGGTGCATTTTCCATGCCAAGCCACCACGTAAGCCTGCGAACGTGAGGAGTGCGGCAAGCAAAAAGATCACAGAGTGGAGCGTGTAATACAGCTTAGAACTAGGGTAGTCACTCTTGGATCGGTCTTTCTTGATGGGGCTATAATAGAGGAAAATTGAAGCAATGATTATCGCAATGCCGAAAAGCCACACTTTCCAGTATCCTATGATGCTATCGAGAAATATCTTGGCAAGATTGCTTTCGCCACCAAATTCAGAGAAAATGATCCATGTGGTGCGACGGCCTCCAAACTCAAAGTATACAATATCGGCAACATTGACGATTAGGCCAATTATATTAACTACCAGGAAGACAATCTTAACAAATCGCTGATATTTTACCGTGTGTCGCATCTTCAAGGGCAAGAATTGCAACAGCACGCATAATATGTTCAAGTAGCAGAGAGCACTAATATCAAATCGCAGTCCACCCCACGACATGGTGAGCATGTCGGCAAACGTTACACCTTGAAAATGATGGGAGTTCATGTAAAAGAAGAACCAGCGCGTAATCATGTAGATTACGAGCATGACAATAAAGTTCACTGCCATCACAAATCCTGGTTCCTTTCTAAATCTATCAAACGATATCTTCATGTCCTATCTTATATTTTCAATGGTGAGCTCAAAAATGTTGTTATTAGATTAAAATGTTGCCGACATAAATAATAAAGGACTGAGCCAATGAGCACTGTCCTTTATTTTTATTACTGCATGTTCGTGTCAAATTCCCATTCGCACAATACCACGCTTTGAGTTCTTAACGAAATCAACAATAACATCACGCTCTGGCGACTCAGGTAACTCGGCAACCACCTTAGCTAGTGCGTCGCTGGTGTTTAACCCCGACATATACAGCACTCGATAAATATCCTGAATACTGTTGATCTGTTCGTTAGTAAAACCACGTCGATGCATGCCAATGGAGTTGACACGTTCGTAGGACATAGGGTAGCGTCCAACCATCACGTAAGGAGGGATGTCTTTGTTGACCAAAGTTCCTCCCTGTACCATCACATGAGGACCGATTTTTGTGAACTGGTGAATAAGTGCGCCTCCACCAATCACAGCCCAGTCATCAACTTCCACTTCACCAGCCAGCTGTACGGTATTTGACATTATCACGTTGTTGCCAAGCACGCAATCGTGTGCGACATGGCAGTAAGCCATAATCAGGCAGTTGTTGCCAATCACAGTCTTGCCCTTCGACGCAGTGCCGCGATGTATGGTCACAAACTCACGGATGCTGGTGTTGTCACCAATTATAGTCAGGCTATCTTCTCCTTTAAACTTGAGGTCTTGTGGGATGTCGCTAACTACCGCTCCTGAGTGGATGTGGCAGTTATTACCAATTCTTGCACCAGAGTGAATGGTAGCGTTGCTATCGATTATTGTGCCGTCGCCAATCACTACATTCTCGTCGATAGTAACGAATGGACCTATTTTTACATCCTTGCCAATCATAGCGTTGTCGCTAATGCAGGCCAGTGGTGAAATATTCATTTTGTCAATCTTTATTTGTTTTTGATAATTTGAGCCATGAACTCAACTTCGCTTACAATTTTCTCGCCAACAAAGGCATAGCCCTTCATCACAGCACATCCGCGACGCAGCGGTGTCATGAACGATATGTGGAATATTAGTGTGTCGCCAGGCACAACTTTTTGGCGGAACTTCACGTTGTCAATCTTCATGAAGTAGGTGGAATAGCGCTCTGGCTCATCTACACCGCTAAGCACCAGCAAGCCACCAACTTGTGCCATTGCCTCGATTTGAAGTACGCCGGGCATAACTGGCTCTTGAGGGAAGTGGCCTTGGAAGAATGGCTCGTTGCTAGTAACGTTCTTCACGCCTACGATGTAGTTATCACTAATTTCTATAACCTTGTCAACCAATTGCATGGGATAGCGGTGTGGAAGTAGTTCCCTGATGCGGTTTATGTCCATTACTGGTGCCTTATTTGGGTCGTAAACCGGTGCCTGAACATTCTGATAGCGGAGTTCCTTACGAATCTGTTTTGAGAGTCGGGTGTTGATAGTATGTCCTGGTCGAGTGGCAACAATGCGTCCCTTAAGTGGTCGTCCTATCAAAGCCAAGTCACCCATCACATCGAGCAGCTTGTGACGTGCTGGTTCGTTGGGGTGGGTGAGTGGCTTGTGGTTCAAGTAGCCAAGCTGATCGTTGGGAATGTGTGGTACACCTGCCACGTCGGCAATCTTGTCAAGCTCTTCCTGACTCATCTTTTTGTCATAGATGACAATAGCGTTATCGAGGTCGCCTCCCTTGATGAGGTTGTTCTCTACAAGTGGTAAAATCTCACGAACGAACACGAAAGTACGACTTCCAGCAATCTCTTCCTTAAAATCGGCAAGCGATGTGAGAGAAGCAAACTGGTTGGAAAGTACAGGCGAGTCAAACTCAATCATGGTGTCGATTGAGAAGTCGTCATCGGGGAGCACAATTAACGAAGAACCGGTAGCTTCGTCAACAACTTTGATGCGTTGTTTCACAACATAGAACTCACGTTCAGCTGCTTGCTCTTTAAGTCCAACTTCTTCAATTTTCTCGCTATAGAGAGTTGCGCTACCATCTAGAATTGGCATTTCGGGCGCGTTAATCTCGATAATGCAATTGTCTACGCCAGCAGCATAGAGTGCAGCCATAGAATGCTCGATTGTTCCAACTTTCACATCCTTGTTTGTCTTGCATGCAATGACAGTGCCGCGGTTGGTCTCCACCACGTTCTCGGCTAGAGCCTCAATCACTGGGGCGTCTTGCAGGTCGATGCGTTTGAAAACGTAGCCCGTGTTTTCAGGAGCGGGCATGAATGTAGCCTCCACGTTAAGTCCTGAGTGCAGGCCCTTGCCGCTCACACTGAAAGGAGCATTTAAAGTTTTTTGTTTCATATATTCTGAATTACTTTTGTTCGATAGATAAATTGTCAACGGCCTTCTTCAAGTCTTTGATGTCGTGAACCATTTCAGAAAGTCGCTGAATGTATAGGTAGTTCTTGTAGAATTCTTTTATGCCGACTGGTGGAGTGCCAATGATTTGGAGATTGTTTCCAATACTCTTGGGTATTCCCGACTGGGCACCGATTCCATTGTTGTCGCCAATAGTGATGTGCCCCGAAAATCCCACTTGACCACCCACCATGTTGTGATTGCCAATCTTTGTGGATCCGGCAACGCCCACTTGTGCAGCAAAGACATTGTTTTCTCCAATTTCGACATTGTGTGCAATTTGAATCAGGTTGTCGAGCTTGGTGCCTTTCTTGACCACAGTGGCACCCATAGTTGCTCGGTCGATGGTGGTGTTGGCTCCTATCTCAACGTCGTCTTCAAGAATAACGATGCCCACCTGTGAAATTTTTTCATAAGTTCCATCTTGTTTAGGCGCAAATCCAAATCCGTCGCTGCCAATCACGGCACCGGCCTGAATGATGCATCGGCTACCAATCTTGCAACCATGGTAAATTTTCACGCCTGGATAGAGTATCACGTTGTCACCTAGAGTAACGTTGTCTCCAACGTAAACTTGGGGATAGATTTTCACGTTATTGCCTACTGTAACATTCTTGCCAACATAGGCAAAGGCTCCTACATAAACGTCCTCAGGCATCTCGCTGCCCAGATAGCATGGTTGTTCAATGCCATGCTTCATTGGTTGTTGGCTATTGACAAAGTTGAGCAGATGGGCAAGAGTCTCATAGGGGTCATCAACCCTGATAAGGGTGGATTTTACTTCATGCTCTGGGACGAAATCTTTGCGCACCAGCACAGCGGTTGCTTCAGTAGTGTAGATGTAGTGTGTATATTTGGGGTTGGCAAGAAAGGTAAGACAACCTTTTTGGGCTTCTTCTATCTTGGCATAATTGTCGATAAAAGCTGTGGCATCGCCTTCGATAGTGCCGTTGACTAGGGTTGCCAATTGCTCAACTGATACTCTCATTTTATAGTCAAATTTCTTGTTTTTCAATACAACCTGCAAAATTACTGAAAAATAGCCATGTGGGCAAAGCTAAAGACTAAAATTTACTTAAAAAGGAGAATTGAGTAACCTTGAGTAGCCAAAAAGGTCATAAATAAGTTGATATTGAACATATTTACCTGTGTTTTTTATATTTAGGTTGATAAAAAAGGAACAATGATTTTTTTTAACGAATAATTATGTGTAATTTTACACCCAGTAATTTTATTTTGGCATGGAAGAATTGAAACAAATGCTTGCTCGCGACAACATAAGGGGAGTGTTAAGCACTGCTTCGGGGCAAGTCATCGAGTTCCATAATCCAGGTGTGAAAGATCTTTTCAACATCGTCTCTGCTAGCCGTCATAAGCTGGCTGGAGCTTCCATTGCCGACCGCGTGATTGGGCGTGGAGCAGCCTTGTTGCTTGCGCTTGGCAAGGTGCGTGAGGTCTATGCTCAGGTTATCAGTTCTCCTGCTGTTAAGGTGCTTGAGGATGCTAGTATCACCGTTGACTACGGCACTATGGTTCCCAACATCATTAACCGCGATGGCACCGATATGTGTCCAGTAGAGAAATTGACGATGAATATATCTGACCCCGAAGAGGCATTCGTCAAAATAAAAGAATTTTTAATCAGCAAAAAAATAATTGTATCATGAAATCTTCAACTCAAAACGTTGCGCTGTATCAGCTTAGTTACAGCCAGATGAAAACGTACCTATTGGCGGCTCTGTTCGTAGTCGGCAACATTGCTTTGCCACAGCTGTGCCATCTAATGCCACAGGGTGGACTGATTTTCTTGCCCATCTATTTCTTCACTTTAGTAGCAGCCTATAAATATGGTTTTACAGTGGGCTTGACCACAGCAGTGCTCTCGCCATTGGTAAACAGCGCATTGTTTGGCATGCCACCTGCTGCTGCATTGCCCATCATCCTCATCAAGAGCGTGACACTTGCTGTGGCAGCTGCAATGATTGCCAAGAAGACCAATAAAGTGACCTTGCTCACAGTTGCACTGGCTGTTATCGCTTATCAGCTCATTGGCTCGCTTGCCGAGTGGGCTATGACTGGGTCAATCGAGAAGGCTTCGCAAGACATTGTTCTTGGCTGGCCTGGATGCTTGATTCAGATTGTTGGTGGATATTTGATTCTGCGTTACCTGCTCAAGAAGTAACAACATGGAATACAAGAAATATAAAGATATAACCATATCTCGCTTGGGATTTGGCAATATGCGATTGCCCGAGAAAGACGGGCGCATCGACCGTGAGAAGGCTAGTGCGATGATTGACCGCGCCATGAAGGGTGGCGTGACCTATTACGACACTGCTTTTATGTATCATCATGAGGACAGCGAGACCTTTTTGGGTGAGGTTCTGCCAAACTATCCCCGTGATAGTTTTTATCTTGCCACCAAGTTCAACATTGGCTTCAATCCCGATTATCGCCATGTGTTTGAGACTCAGCTCAAGAAGCTCAAGACCGACTATTTTGATTTTTATCTCATCCATGCCATTGGTGACAATACAATCCATCCTTATGTGGAGGATGGCAGTGTGGCCTATCTCATTGAGCAGAAAGAGAAAGGACGCATTCGCAACCTTGGTTTCTCGTGCCATGCCAGCATTGAGTCGTTGAGGTGGTTTGTTGAGCAGTATGACTGGGATTTTGCACAGATTCAGCTCAATAGCTTCGATTGGCTGTTTTCGCACACTCAAGAGGAGTATAAGATACTCGAGGAGCGTAACATTCCCATTGTGGTGATGGAGCCAGTGCGAGGTGGACGGCTTTCTCGTCTTGTGCCCGAGGCTGAGGCTATGCTGCGTGAGGCACACCCCGATTGGTCATTGGCATCGTGGATGTTCCGCTTTGTGCGCTCATTGCCGCAAGTGCAGGTAATTCTAAGTGGCATGAGCACGATGGAGCAGGTAGAAGACAACTTGCGAACCTTTGACGATGACAACAATTTCACTGAAGCCGACCGCGACATGCTTTTCCGCGCTATGGAAATGTTTAAGTCACAGATGCAAGTGCCTTGCACAGCTTGTCGTTACTGTTGCGACGACTGTCCTATGGGCATCAACATTCCAGAATTTTTGAAACTGTACAATAAATATAAGGTTGATGGCGATTTTGGCTTAAAAGACCTGCTGGCTAAGGTGGAATCAATAAGTCCACCCTCCGAATGCCTTAATTGTGGCAGCTGTGCCAACCACTGCCCACAGTCAATCGACATCCCGTCGATTATGACCGAAATGGGCGAGAAGTTTTACTAATCTTTATGCATTCAACAAAAATAAAAACACCGGCATTTTTTGTCGGTGTTTTTATTTTTGTTACTAAAATGGTGTGATTAGCAACCGAGTCTCTTCTCGAGGTTGGCACGGATAGCCTTGATGAAGTCGAGGCTGTTAACCTGCTTGGGCTCGATACCTTCCATAAGGTTAACGAGGTCCTTGGTAACGATACCTGCGTTAAGGGTATCGAAGCAAGCACCTTCGAGCTGATCGCCAAAGTTGATGAGGTCGTTGAGACCGTCTTTCTCACCACGTTTGCGCAGAGCTCCGCTCCATGCGAAGATGGTAGCCATTGGGTTGGTAGAGGTCTGTTCTCCCTCAAGATACTTGTAGTAGTGGCGAGTCACGGTGCCGTGAGCTGCCTCATACTCGTAGTTGCCGTCGGGGCTAACCAATACGCTGGTCATCATTGCGAGTGAACCGAATGCGGTAGAAACCATGTCGCTCATAACGTCGCCGTCATAGTTCTTGCAAGCCCAGATGTAACCACCCTTGCTGCGGATTACGCGAGCAACAGCGTCGTCAATCAGAGTGTAGAAGTACTCGAGACCTAGTTTCTCAAATTCTGCCTTGTAGTTCTGCTCATAAACCTCCTCGAAGATTATGCGGAACTGAGCGTCATATTTCTTTGAGATAGTGTCCTTGGTTGAGAACCACAGGTCTTGCTTGGTGTCGATAGCATACTTGAAGCAGCTGTGAGCAAACGAGCGGATTGACTTGTCAACGTTGTGCATACCTTGCAGAACGCCAGGACCCTTGAACTCGTGGATAACAACTTCTTCCTTCTTGCCACTCTCGCCTTCGAATACCATCTTAGCAACGCCTGGCTCATCGGCACGAATCTCTACGCTCTTGTAAACGTCGCCATAAGCATGACGAGCGATAGTGATAGGCTTCTCCCAGTTCTTTACAACGGGCTTGATGCTTGGGATGGTGATAGGAGCGCGGAACACAGTACCATCGAGGATAGAACGGATAGTGCCGTTAGGGCTCTTCCACATCTCGTGGAGCTTGTACTCGTCCATACGTTTGAGGTTTGGAGTGATAGTAGCGCACTTAACAGCTACACCAAGTTCTTTGGTCTTCTCGGCGGCCTCAATAGTGATTTGGTCGCGAGTCTCGTCACGCTTAACGAGGCCAAGGTCGTAATACTCAGTTTTGAGGTCCACGAATGGGAGGATGAGTTCGTCCTTGATCATCTTCCACAGAATGCGGGTCATCTCGTCGCCGTCCATCTCCACGATAGGAGTGGTCATTTTGATTTTTTCTGCCATAATGTTTTGTAAGAAAAATTTTGTTTTTAAAGTTGTGTAGCACATGGCTAATGGTGCCACACAACTGATTATTTGTTTAAATGATTATTTTTTGCTTTTGTAGTAGTTCATCAAGCAGCCCTGTGCCAGAATCTCACGCTCATCGGGAGTGAGGTTTTGGAAGAACAGGTGGATGTCCTTAACGCCGTCGGCGGTGATAACCTTAGCGTCAATTTCCTCTTTACCGCTAACGATGGCCTCGCGGATGCCAGGAACGAATACGAAGTCGCCTGGGTTGTAGTTGAACTCGGTCTCAGGAGCGATAGTGAAAGGAACAATACCCCAGTTGATGCAGTTGCTGCGATAGCGCTTGGTTGCATACTCGTAGCAGATGTTGGCGTCGCCACCAAGCACCTTCTGGCAAGAAGCGGCCTGCTCACGTGCACTACCATCACCAGGACGGTTAGCAAATACGCATGAACCGAACGAAGTGTCCTCGGCCTTAGCACCCACCTTAGCGAGAGCGTTGGCAACGTTCTCGGGAACATTGCCAGCACGACGTTCGAGGTCTTGTGCCTGGATGCGCTTGCTCAAACCTACATACTCAGGAACGCGGCGCGAGAGAGCAAACTCAGAGAGCTTCAATGGGTTAGAACGGTAGCTTGAAGTCTCACCCGAAGGAATCAACTCATCGGTAGTGGTAACGGGATCGTGGATAACGGCTGCCAACTCGAGGAGCATGTTGTCCTGCATTGGATACATCTTGGGCCAATCCTTGATGTTAGGACCATACTTGAGTTCCTCTTTGAGGTCGGCCTTCTCATAGCCGTTGAATACACGGCGCTGATATACGCGCTCGTCGAAGTCATAAGGCTTGTGATCGTCGGTGTAGTCAACATCGGTAGCAGCAGTGATAACGCCACCATTAGCAGCTGTAGCAGCGATAGAACGAGCGTCCATCAGAGCAACGAGAGAGATTTGACCCTGGCCTGGCTTAGAACCCTCGCGGTTGGGGAAGTTACGGGTTGTGTGACGAATACTCAGACCATTGTTGCTAGGAACGTCACCAGCACCGAAGCAAGGACCGCAGAATGCGGGCTTGATAACTACGCCAGCCTCAAGCAGCTCCTCAGCAATGCGGTTGCGAGTAGTTGCCAAATAAACGGGAACTGACTGTGGATAAGCACTCATGGTGAAGTAGTCGTTACCAATGCTAGCGCCCTTCATGATAGAAGCGGCAGCGCTGAGATTGTCGTAAGTACCTCCAGAGCAACCAGCGATGATACCCTGATCGGCGTGAACCTTACCATCAATTACCTTGTCAACGAGGTCAACCTGAATCTTGTCGCCAAAGCGCTTCTTAGCATCTTCCTCAACAGCCTTCAAGATCTCAACAGGATTCTCCTGGAGCTCATGGATGGTGTAAGCGTTAGATGGGTGGAATGGGAGAGCGATCATTGACTCTTGAGTACTCAGGTCAATCTTGATCATTGCGTCGTAGTAAGCAACCTTACCGGGTTTCAACTCACGATAGTCCTGTGGACGTTTGTGAATCTCGTAGTGGTGCTTAACCTCGTCGTCGGTAACCCAGATAGAGCTCAAGCAAGTGGTCTCGGTGGTCATGATGTCGATACCGTTACGGAAGTCGATTGGCA